>Ga0160423_10000259_pt1 | contig 42257 bp, 30 predicted proteins | sample CRUFie14St8metaG_FD_108191 | JGI IMG/M metagenome (GOLD analysis project Ga0160423, IMG submission 108191) | Marine microbial communities from the Costa Rica Dome - CRUD Field 142mm St8 metaG | ecosystem: Environmental > Aquatic > Marine > Oceanic > Photic zone | place: Costa Rica: the Eastern...
AGTTTTATTTAAATTCAATGACGAAAATGAATTTATTTATAGCGAAACAGGAAGTCTAAAAATTAAAAATGGAAACATTTTGAGATCAAATAGAAAATACATTTATAACATATTAAAAAATGAACTTGAAATTTATTTCTATGAGCTACCAAAATTATTGTTCCAATCAATAAAACTAAAAAACAATAATGGAATACTATATGGGAAAGCTTCTCACCAATGCATAGAAGATTGTTACATGTCAAATTACATATTTAAAACTAATTTAGAATTTGAAATAATTCACAATGTAACTGGACCAAGAAAAAATTATAGTTCTCACACAACTTACAATAAACTAATCTAATTTTTTCAGACAATTGTATTTTTAAAAATCGGACAGCTTAATATTTTTAATTTTTTCGTGAGATGCATGATTTGATACTACACCGTCAATAATTATGATTAGCTGTGGAGAATGATGAATAAGTTCAAAATTGTCAGCGATTAAATTAGAAATAGAGCGGTATTTTAATATATCTAAATACCACCAATCAATATTACTTTTATATTCGTTGTTGTTTAAAATAAAATCTTTAAGTATGTGTTTACTAATAATACAACGAGTAGAGTGCTTAAAAATTAATTGAGGTTTGTTATATGATTTTTCAATTAATTCTTTAAACTGATCTGCTGAATCCAAAATATTTTCAGACCAATCAATTTCATTACCACTAAAAATACTGTTGAAAAAACTCATTCCAATAAAATAATAGCAAATATATTATTTAACTTTAGTCAATTAAATTAAACTAATAAATTTTATTAAATTATATAATATTATTGAATACAAAATTAAATATTTGATTAGTTTTGAATTGAAATGAAAAAATCAATAAACATATTAAATAAGAAGGCTAAATTTTCATTTGATTTAATTGACTCATATACTGCGGGAATAGTTTTAACTGGTACTGAAATTAAATCCATTCGAGCTGGAAAAGCTTCCATTGCTGAGAGCTTTTGTGAATTTAATAGCCAGAACGAACTTTTTATAATTAATATGACAATTCAAGAATATGAACATGGTAATTTTTTCAACCATAAACCAAAAGCTCAACGAAAACTTTTACTAAACAAAAAGGAACTTCGAAAGTTAGAAAAAGAAGTTAAAAATACAGGTTTAACAATAATACCCACAAAACTTTTTATTAACGAAAACGGCTACGCAAAGCTGAAAATATCGTTAGCGAAAGGAAAAAAACTATTTGATAAGAGAGAAACAATAAAAGACCGTGAAAACAAAAGAAATTTAGATCGTATTAGAAAGGATTTTAAAAATAAATAATGAAAAAAATCGTAATAATTATATTTTTATTGATAATAAATGTCTTACAAAGTCAAATTCAAGGTATTGTATACGATAGCAATGGAGAAACTATTCCATATGTTAATATTTTTATTGAAAATTCTTATGTTGGTACAAGTTCTAATGCTAATGGAGAATATGAAATTAACATCAAAAATAAGGGTAACTTTACTGTAGTTTATCAATTTTTGGGATATAAAACTTTAAAAAATAACATCACGGTCAATGAATTTCCATACAAACTAAATGTTGTTTTAGAGGATGAAAATATTAGTTTAAATGAAGTCATAATAAACACCGAAGAAAATCCAGCAAACCGAATTATAAAAAAGTCCATTTCCAAGCGATTGGTATACTTAGAAAAACTAAACAAATACACAGCTGATTTTTATTCAAAAGGGTATATAAAAATCGAAAATGCACCAGAAAAATTCATGGGCCAAGAACTTGGAGATTTAGGAGGATCATTAGATTCTACAAGATCAGGCTATATTTATCTTTCTGAAACAATTTCAAAAATTAAATATATTAAGCCTGAAATGTATGAAACAGTAATTGCTTCAAAAGTTAGTGGCGATTCAAATGGTATTAGTTTCAATTCTGCAATGGATGTAGACTTCAACCTTTATAATAATACAGTCAATATCAATAATGAAATTATTTCTCCAATCTCAGACTACGCTTTCAACTATTATAAATATAAACTAGTAGGGGACTTTTATGACACTCACGGTAATTTAATTAACAAAATTAAAATAATTCCCAAAAGAGAAAATGACAGAGTATTTTCTGGGAGTATATATATTGTTGAAGATAGTTGGGCTATTTATGGAGTTGATGTTCAAATTAGTGGAGAGCAAGCACAAATTTTACCCGCTGAGAATATAAGAATTCGTCAAAATTTAAGTTTTGAACCAGAATCAAAATTTTGGTTATTAAAAAATCAATCCATTGATTTTGGGTATGGAATTTTCGGCTTTAAAGGTTCTGGGAGTTTTATTGCAAATTATTCAAACTATGATCTCAATCCAGTAACTTCATCATACAAAAAGAAAAATCAAATTTTGATTTTTGATAAAAATGCTAATGACAAAGGAAACAAGTTCTGGGAAAATGAACGTCCAATACCATTAACTGAAGATGAGTTAAAAGATTACATTAAAAAAGATAGTATTGAAACTAAAAGGTCTTCAAAAGTTTACCTTGATTCAGTTGATTTAAAAAACAACAAATTTAAATTTGTCGATCTTATTTTAGGATACAATTACAATAATTCTTACGAAAAAAATAACTTTAGTATAACAGGACCTTTAATGGGATTGTCTTTCAATACAGTTCAAGGATATAATTTTTCCATAAAATCAAATTACACTAAACTATACAATGATTACAAAAAATTCATTTCAATAAATGGTAGTTTAAATTATAGTGATGAATCTGAGCGAATTCGAGGGAGTATATTTGGTAAATATAAATTTAATGCTGTAAACAACACTGAAGTCAGTTTAGACCTAGGCATTAAAACAGAACAATTCAACTCTAAACAACCAATAACTAGATTTCAAAATCTTATCACCTCATTGTTATTTGAAAGAAACTACATGAAGATCTATGACAAAACATACTTTAATCTTGGATTTAGTAGAGACCTTTTTAATGGAATATTTTTAAAATCAAACTTGACTTATGAGGACAGAAAAGTTCTGTTCAATAATACTGATTTTGTGATATTGCCAAGAGAAAATATTAATTATACCAGTAATAACCCCTTAAACCCTAATTTAACAAATACTGCACCTTTTATTAATCACGATATTATCAAATTTAATATCGGTGTTGGAATATCTTTTGCAGAAAAATTTATGAGTTATCCGGATTTCAAGGTTAATATTAAAAACTCAAAGTACCCTAAATTATTTTTGGAATATACAAAAGGATTTAATTCATCTATTTTAAATTATAATTTTGACCACTTGAATATTAGGATAAATCAGGAGCTTAACCTTAAATCTATGGGTGTTTTAAATTACAATTCCGTTGTTGGGACCTTTTTTAAAAATAAAACAGTTTCATTTGTTGATTATAAACACTTTAATGGAAATCAAACAAATATAAACTCTAGAGGAAATTATATTTCCAGTTTTAAAAACTTAGAATATTACGATTATAGTACTTCAAATGATTATTTTGAATACCATTTAGAACAAAATTTTAAAGGCTATGTGTTAGGCAAAATACCATTCGTAAATAAATTTAATTTTAATTTAGTTTTAGGTGCTCACGGGATTTCAATAAGTAAAAACGAACATTATTTTGAATTTAATTCTGGAATATCGAATTTAGGTTGGGGTAAATATCGTTTTTTAAGAATAGATTATGTTAGATCTTATTCTTATGGGAAAAGTGAAAGTAGATTTATGTTCGGAATAAACCTTTAGGATTTATTTTCAAGCATTGGGACAAATTTAAATTTACCGTGCTCATATTTTTCGAACGTCTTTGATCCAGTTCTAATGTATAAAGTCATAGTTTGCTCTTTTTCACCTATAGGGATAACGAGTCGACCTCCAATTACAAGTTGTGATAAAAGGTCCTTGGGTACGTATGGGGCACCAGCAGTTACTAATATTCGGTCAAATGGCGCATCTTCCTTTAAGCCTTTATACCCATCCCCAAAAATAAAACGCTTGACTATATAACCAAGCTTTGGTAAAAATAAACTTGATTTTTTAAATAATTCTAATTGGCGTTCAATACTGTAAACCTCCGCTCCAAGTGAACATAAAATAGCTGTTTGATACCCACTTCCAGTACCTATTTCAAGTACCTTGTCTTTTTTATTGACCTGAAGGAGTTCTGTTTGGAATGCAACAGTGTATGGCTGTGAAATTGTTTGATTAGCTGCAATTGGAAAAGCCTTATCTTGATAAGCATGATCTAAAAAACTTGAATCCATAAATAAATGTCTAGGCACCTTAGAAATTGCATCTAAAACAGTCTTATTTGTTATTCCTTTTGAAATTAGAATACCAACAAGTTTTTGTCTTAGCCCTTTATGTTTATATGAATCAGTCAATTATTTAATAAAATTAATTTCAAAATTAAGCAAAGATAGAATACTAATAAATTAAAAATAAAAAAGAATTTTAAATTCAAGGTTTTATTACATAATTAAGCAGAATACCATTAAAATATTTAATTTTGTTTAAAACATATTTTAATGCTTAAAATTGGTGTATTAGGTGCGGGTCACTTAGGAAAAATTCATTTAAAATTACTTGATCAGTCAAGCAAATATAATCTTATTGGTTTCTATGATCCTGATATTGCAAATGGATATCGTGTTGAAAAAGAATTTGACTATAAATATTTTGAACAACTTGATGAGTTAATTGATTCCGTTGACGTTGTTGATATTGTCACACCAACTTTATCTCATTACAATTGTGCTATTAAAGCCATTTCAAAAGGAAAACATATATTTATTGAAAAGCCAATAACAAATACATTAGAAGAAGCAGAACATATAAGACTATTAATTTCAGAAAATAACTTAAGAGGTCAAGTTGGTCATGTTGAACGCTTCAATCCAGCATTTAAAGCAATACGATCTGAAATAAAAAATCCTATGTTTATTGAGTGTCACCGGCTAGCGGAATTTAATCCAAGAGGAACTGATGTTCCAGTTGTATTAGATTTAATGATACATGACATTGACATAATACTAAGTGTTGTGAAATCCCCTGTACTATCAATACAAGCTAATGGTATTTCAGTAATTAGTGAAACTCCTGATATTGCGAATGCACGTATTGAATTTGAAAATGGATGTATTGCAAATTTAACTGCCAGTAGAATTTCTTTAAAAAATATGCGTAAAAGCAGATTTTTTCAAAAAGATGCCTACATAAGCGTTGACTTTTTAGAGAAAAAAACTGAAGTTGTAAAAATGAAAAATGCGCCTAAAAATCCTGGTGAATATGATATGATCTTGCAGAATGCTGAAGGTCAAAAAAAACAAATCTATTTTGAGAATCCGAAAATAGTACCAAATAATGCAATTTTGGATGAATTAGAGACTTTTGCAGAAGCCATAAAAAATAATACTAAACCAATTGTCACATTACGAGATGGTGCAAATGCATTAAAAGTTGCCCATCAAATAATTAACTCTTTTTAATTATAAACTATGAAAAATATTGCGGTTATTGGAGCTGGAACTATGGGTAATGGTATTGCTCACACATTTGCTCAAAACGGATATCGTGTGCAATTAATTGATATTAATGAAAATGCTTTGAAAAATGGCATACAAACAATATCCAATAATTTAGATCGAATGTTTCACAAAGAATTAATTTCTAAAGAGAAAAAGAATGAAACACTTAATAATATAACAACCTTTACAAGTGTTAGCGATGGTGTAGAATACGCTAGTTTAGTTGTAGAGGCTGCTACTGAAAATGAAAATATAAAATTAAAACTTTTTAAAGAACTTGATATTGCTTGTCCAGAAGATACAATTCTTGCCACAAACACATCATCTATCTCAATTACCAAAATCGCTTCTGTTACAAATCGTTCAAATCAAGTAATTGGAATGCATTTCATGAATCCAGTTCCCGTGATGCCTTTAGTTGAAATAATTAATGGATACAATACAGAAAAAACTATAACTGATTCTATTGTCAATTTGTCCAATGCAATTGGTAAAACAGCAATTATAGTAAATGATTATCCTGGTTTTATTTCTAATAGAATTTTAATGCCTATGATAAATGAGGCTATTGAAGCCTTACAGTCAGGGGTTAGTGGTATTTTAGAGATTGATTCCATAATGAAGTTAGGAATGGCTCATCCAATGGGTCCATTAGAGCTAGCTGATTTTATCGGATTAGATGTTTGTCTATCTATTTTACAGCAAATGTACAAAGGTTTCAAAAAGGAAAAATACGCTCCAAATTCGTTATTAGTAAATATGGTTCAAGCTGGCAAACTAGGAAAAAAAACTGGTGAAGGCTTTTATAATTATTTTAATAACAAAAAAGCAAAAATTCCATCAGACCAGTTTTTATAATTCTAAATAAATTAAATAATGAATTATGAATCCAATTAAACCCTTTTGTGCAATTAGACCAAATCCAACCATTACAAATAAATTTTGTACAAATACAATAGCTTCATACACAAAAAAAGAAATAAAGAATATTCTAAAATCAAGTTCAAAAACATTTCTTCATATCATTAGAGAAAATATTGATCTTGACAAAAATTTATCTCCAAATGATAGATTAAAAAAAATAAATAGTGAATTTAAAAGATTCAAAAAAGAAGGTTTTATCATTAAAGATAAAATTCCTGGACTATATATAAACGAAATAACTATAAATCAAAAGAGAATTACAGGTGTTATTGGAGTTGTACCAATAAATAACTACACTAAAGGGAAAATTAAAAAGCATGAAAACACTATTCGTTCTAGAGAAAAAATATTTAAAAATTATTTAAAGATTACAAGATTTAATGCTGAGCCTGTATTATTATCATACAAAACACAAGATTCATTAAAAATCTTAATCGAGCGATTAAAAAATCAAAAACCAACATCTGAAACAAAATTTTCTAAAAATGAAATTTGTAAACTTTGGTATGTAAAAAATAAATTTGAAATATTGAGTTTAATTAAAGAGTTTAAAAAAATTCCTAAGTTTTATATTGCTGATGGACATCACAGGAGTGAATCCTCAAAACTTCTTCATGACGACGAAAAAAGCTCTAAAACTGATGCTTTTATGGCATTTTTAGTACCGGAAAATGAAATTAAAATTAAAGAATACAATAGAATCATTACCGATTTAAATTATCATAGCCCAATTTCATTCATAGAAAAATTAAAATTAAAATTTCACGTAAAAAAAATCGAAAAATATCAAACAGAAAAAACAGAAAATGGATTTCACATGTATTTTAATGGACAATTCTATTTGTTATCTTTAATTAAAAAAAATAATCATACTTATTCTCCTTTAAATAAACTAGAAGCATATATTTTGCAAGAACATATTTTGAAACCTATTCTTGGAATTAAAAATATTAGAAACAGCAAACGAATAACTTACAGTTATAAAAGTGATAAAATGGAAAGCATAAAAAATCAAATAGATGATGGTAAATTTGCAGTAGGTTTTGGTTTAAAAGCAGTCACAATTGATGAACTAAAAAATGTAGCGGATGCTGATTTAGTAATGCCTCCAAAAACCTCTTTTATTTATCCTAAGTTAAGAAGTGGAGTAACGATTTTTGAATTTTAATATGTCAATAAAAACCAAATTACAAAACATTAAATTAAATCTACTAAATAATATAACTTTGGTAGCTGTATCAAAAACTAAACCTATTGAACTACTAAAAGAAGTATACGACCAAGGACAACGCATATTTGGAGAAAATAGAGTTCAAGAGATGGTTGATAAATTTGAAAAAATGCCAAAAGATATTAAATGGCATATGATTGGGCACTTACAAACTAATAAGGTCAAATATATAGCATCTTTTGTGAGTTTAATACATGGTGTTGATAGCTTGAAATTACTTAGGGAAATAAATAAACAAGCTACTAAACACAACAGAATAATTGATTGTCTAATTCAAATAAAAATTGCTAGCGAAAATACTAAGTTTGGAATGAGTTTAAATGATTTACAATTATTGTTAAAATCCGATGAGTTAAAAACTTTTGATAATATTAGAATTAAAGGATTAATGGGGATGGCAAGTTTTACAATAGATAACCATCAAATTGAATCTGAATTTAGATATTTAAAGTCAATTTTTGATCAAATCAAGAAAAAATATAGTGATATCGAAATATTATCTATGGGAATGAGTAATGATTACAAATTAGCTATAAAATATGGCAGTAATATGGTTCGAATTGGAAGTCATATTTTTGGATCTAGAAAAAGGAAATAATATTTACGCGATAGTTGACATAGAAACCACTGGTGGTAAATACAATGAAGAAGGAATTACTGAAATTGCCATCTTCAAGCACGATGGTGAAAAAATAATAGATCAATTCATTAGCCTTATTAATCCAAAGCGTTCAATCCAACCTTATGTAGTTAAACTTACAGGTATTTCAGAAAAAATGTTGAGAAATGCTCCTAAATTTTTTGAAGTTGCTAAAAGAATTGTTGAAATAACTGATGGCTGTATATTAGTAGCACATAATGCTAAATTTGATTACAGAATTTTAAAATTAGAGTTTAAACGGCTTGGTTTTAAATATTCGAGAAAAAGTATTTGTACAGTTGAGCTTTCAAAAAAATTAATTCCAGATTTAAAATCCTATAGCCTAGGAAAACTTACAAGATCCTTAGGCATACCTATAACCGATAGACACAGGGCATCAGGTGATGCAATTGCTACAACAAAATTATTTGAATTATTAATAACAAAAGATTTAGATAAGGAAATAATAAAAGCATCGGTAAGAAATAAACCTAAACTACAATTAGAACCAAAACTAACTTCGATTATAGAATCACTTACCCATGAAACAGGTATTTATTATATGCATAATAAATCTGGGGATATAATTTACATCGGAAAAAGTAAAAATATAAAAAGTAGAATTAATCAACATTTTATTGGACAAAATCCAAAATCAAAAAAAATTCAAATGGAAGTTTCAGCAGTATCATATGAAAAAACTGGTAGTGAATTACTAGCGCTTCTAAAAGAAAGTTCAGAAATAAAACATCACAAACCCAAATTCAATAGAGCTCTAAGGCGTACAATTTTCACACATGGCCTGTTTACTAATATTGATTCAAATGGGTATATAAATCTAAAAATGGAAAAAATAATTGGAGACAAAAACCCAATTACAACTTTTGCAAATATTCGAAGTGCTAAAAGTTTCATCAATAAAATCGTAGAAAAATATAATTTATGTCAGAAATTATGTGGCTTGTATAATTCAAAAAAAAGTTGTTTCAAATACGTCGTTAAAGATTGTAATGGAGCCTGTGTTGGGAAGGAAGATGTCAATGAATACAACTCAAAAGTCAATAGTGTTTTAGATCACTATAATTATGATTTAAAAAGTATGTTGATTATTGATAAAGGAAGAACAATAGATGAGCGAAGTGTAATATGGATTCAAAAAGGTATACTAAAAGGATACGGATTTTTTGACCTAAATTATCAAATTAGTAATGTTGATGTTTTAAGCAATCTAATTACTCCACTGAATCATAATAAAGACTCTCAACATATATTACAGGGATATATCAGGAGAAATAAAAGATTGAAATTGATTCCATTAAATGACTAAACTTTTTTAGTACTTTTGAACTATGTCAACCAAAAAACCAAAAATATTATGGAGAAAAAAACTTCATGAAATTATATATGAAGCCGACACTTCAGCAGGTAAATTTTTTGATGTTTTTTTATTAATTATTATATTAATAAGCATCGCTCTAGTAATGCTGGAAAGTATTGAGTCAATTGGCTTAAAAATAAATGCTCTTTTAGGGATAAGTACATCTCAAATAGCTTATGACAACCTTTTTAATATTTTTGAATGGATTATAACTATTTTTTTTACAATTGAGTATCTATCAAGGATAATTTGTGTAAAAAAGCCATCAGCTTATATATTTAGTTTTTATGGTATAGTAGATTTACTTTCGACCATTCCAAAATATTTATCTCTTTTTTTTATTGGAACTCATTCCCTTGTTGCCATAAGAGCACTTAGACTTTTACGAGTGTTTAGAATATTGAAATTAACTCGTTTTATTGGAGAAAGTACAAATTTTTTATTAGCACTTAGAAAAAGTAAGGCTAAAATAGCTGTATTCTTATCATTCGTAATTGTACTGTGTATAATACTGGGTACTGTTATGTACCTAATAGAAGGAGATCAAGGAAGTGGTTTTACTAGTATTCCAAAAAGTGTATATTGGGCAATTGTCACACTAACAACAGTAGGTTATGGTGACATTGCTCCTGTAACCTCTATAGGTCAATTTATTGCTTCAATTATAATGGTCTTGGGTTATGGCATTATTGCAATTCCAACTGGAATTGTAACTTCGGAAATGACCAAGAGAAATCAAAAAAATATCCCAAAGAATACACAAAATTGTGACAACTGTATGGAATCTTATCATGCTGATAATGCTCAGTTTTGTCATAAATGTGGTCTTAGTTTAAAAGATGAGTAAGTCTATCATTACAATAGTTGGGCCTACTGGAATTGGAAAAACAGATTTAAGTATTTTCTTGGCCAAAAGTTTGAAATCTGAAATTATTTCTGCTGATTCAAGACAATTTTTTAAAGAAATTCCAATTGGGACTGCTGCACCTAGTAAAAATGATTTAAAACATATTAAACATCATTTTATTCACAACAAATCTATAAAAGACAATTACAGCGTAGGGGAATTTGAAATTGAGGCATTATCTAAAATAAAAATACTCCACAAAAAATACAATACTTTGATTGTAGTAGGCGGATCAGGATTATACATGAATTCAATACTTTATGGCCTAGACGAATTTCCTAAAATTGATTCTAAAATTCGTATTGAGCTAAATAATGAACTTAAAAATGATGGTTTAGAATTTTTACAAAACGAACTTAAAAAAAATGACCCTTTAAGTTATTCAAAAATAGATATTAAAAACCCTCATAGGTTAATAAGAGCTTTGGAAATATTTAGAGGCACTGGTTTTAAATACAGTAGTTTTATAAAAAAAACAAAAAAGCAAAAAAGGGAATTTAAAATTGTAAATATTGGTCTTTCAGCTGATAGAAAAATAATATACGACAGAATAAATAAACGTGTTGATAAAATGATTGAAAATGGATTAATTAAAGAAGCAAAAAAGTTATATAAATACAAGGAATTAAACGCATTAAAAACTGTTGGATACAGAGAATTATTTCAATACTTTGATGGTAAATACACACTTGATAATGCTGTAAATGAAATAAAAAAAAATACTAGAAGATATGCAAAAAGGCAGATAACTTGGTTTAAAAAACAAAATAGTACAACATGGTTTGATTACAAAGAGCCATATGAAAATATTTTGTCACATGTAGAAAAACAATGTTTTGATTAATTGATTTATTGGTTAATTACCAATCTAAATCCTTCACCGTGGATATTCAATATTTCAACATTAGGATCTAACTTTAAATATTTTCTGAGTTTCGCAATATAAACATCCATACTCCTAGATGTAAAGTAATTATCATCGCGCCATATTTTAGTCAATGCGATTTCTCGAGGCATTAAATCATTAACATGCAGGGCCAATAGCCTTAATAATTCATTTTCTTTTGGAGATAACTTAATTTGAGTTTCATTATTATGAGTCAAAAAACGTAATTTTGAGTTTAATTTAAAACTACCTATTTCAAACTCAAATTGTTTACTGTCTGCAATACTCTCGACTGATTTTCGCTGAATTATTGCTTTAATTTTCAATAATAAAACCTCACTATCGAAAGGTTTATTTAAATAATCATCAGCTCCAACCTTATATCCTTTTAAAACATCTTCTTTCATTGCCTTTGCAGTTAGAAAAATTATTGGAACTTCTTCATCTTTAGACCTAATTTCTTGAGCTAATGTAAAACCATCTTTATATGGCATCATTACATCAAGAATACAAAGATGAAAATCTGATTTTTTGAATTTCTCAAACCCTTCCATACCATTTTTAGCTAAAACAACTTCATAGTTATTTATAGATAAGTACTCTTTTAGAACTGTTCCAAAATTTGGATCATCTTCTACAAGCAGAATGCGTTTTGTGATTTCTTCCATTTTTTTATGTTATTAGTGGTAATTTAATTGTAAAGATACTTCCTTTTCCTTTTTCACTTTCGACCGAAATTGAGCCTTGATGATTATCAATAATCCTCTTAACATTTGCTAGACCTAATCCATGTCCTTTAACATTGTGAACATCTCCAGTGTGTTCCCGATAAAATTCTTCAAAAACTCTTTTCTGTGCCGCTTTGCTAATGCCAATTCCTTTGTCTTTAACAGTCATTAAAATATTGTTGCCAACATTTTCAGTGATAATATCAATCTCCGGTGGCCCATCCGAATACTTAACGGCATTATCCAAAATATTAACAATAACATTTGTAAAATATGAATCATTAGCTAGTACAGAAGACTTCGAAGCTTTAAAATTTGTTTTTATATAGCCCAACCGATTCTTAACTATTAACTCTACGTGAGTAATTGCATCCTCAATAAGATCGTGTAGCATATGTCGATCTTTACTTATCAATAATTGTTTTTTTTGAAGCTTGGATATGCGCAAAACATTTTCTACTTGGGCATTCATTCGTTTATTTTCCTCTTTAATCATGGATATATAATTCATGACTTTATTTTTATCATCAAATATTTTTGGGTTTTTAATAGCATCAAGAGCTAAGTTTATTGTAGCAATTGGGGTTTTAAACTCGTGGGTCATGTTGTTGATAAAATCAGATTTCATTTGAGAAATTTTTCTCTGTTGAATTAATTGATAAAAAGCACTCATATAACCTACAATAATAATTAAGGTAAAGACTAGTGACAACAGCGTAATTACAATTATTTCCTGTTCTTTTTTTGTTTGTAAAATATTGTTTATATAATAAGCCTGGACAAATATCAATCCTATTAGCGAAAAACTCATTAGTATTACTAATATCGAAAATATTTTTTTATCCATTTAACAAAATTAAAGTTTTTAAGAATGTGTGAAGTTGTTTTTAACTTCCTATTAACTAAAATGTTAAAATTTTATTTTAAATCTATATAATTAATAATTTTATTATGAATTTCATAAACATCTTTTAAAGTTCTATTAATACTAATATTATTAATCACAAAGTCAGATTTTGAAATTTTTTCTGAATCTTTTAATTGATTATTTATAATAGATTTAACTTCGCTAATTGATTTTTTATCTCTATCAACAACACGCTTTATACGAATATTTTCAGGAGCAATTACAGTTAAAATAAAATTAAATTGATTTTCTAATTTTGATTCAAATAAAATTGCAACTTCCTTGATTACGTAAATTGATTTTTTTGATGACAACCACTCCTTAAAATGTAAAGAAACTTCAGGATGAACAATACTATTAATCTCTTCTAGAAAACTTTTTTGTCTAAAAATCTTTTTAAAAATAAAGTCCTTATTAAGTGATCCGTTTGTATATGCATCATTTCCAAATTTTGAACATATTTTAGCTTTAATTAAACTTGAAGATTGCATAAGTTTTCTAGCTTCATTATCTGAATTATAAACTGGTATACCTAATGATTTAAACATATCACAAACTGTAGTTTTACCTGAACCAATTCCTCCTGTTACACCTAATATTATCATAATTTATTTGTAATTACATATTCTAATTTTGCTAATCTTATTGATGCTCTAATCACTGACTCTGGGTAAGAAACCAATTTTGGAAATAAAATACTACTTTCCTTATTTACAGAAGCAAAATCACAAACAACCTTGAAATCAGAAATATCAATGTTACTATAATTATCTAAATTCGTATAATAAGTAATTGGAACTAGTTTGGGAAAAACAGATATTTCTAAATTAGTAGGTAAATTAATTACACTAACTGGGATACTAAGTTTTCCTTCTGTAAATCTGTCAACTGTTCCAGAAATATTGATCAATGAATCAGAGTAATTAATTAAATCATTATCAGACTTTAGTTCCACTAAACTATTAATATTATTTTTTTGATTTAAAAGTTCTAATTTTGATGTAGTAACACTATTAATACTATCAATTATTCTATTTGGACCAATAACAAATATAGAATCAGGTTTCAATCTCAAATTCCCAATTAAATTATATCCTGAAGAGAATTTAATTGACGAATTTAAAAAAACGGGGATTTTTTTTGTTGATTGATGGTCATAAGAAAAAGAAATGGTATTTGGAGTTATGCCATTTATTTTTGTTGATTCATCAAAAATTTTTGAAATTTTATATCCATCAACATTACCATCCCAATAATATTTCATACTATCTTTTTTTAGATCATCTAAGTCAAGATAAAATTTAATCCTCTTGAATGAATACTTTAACATATTAAACCCCTGAGAATTTATTGTTACATCAATAAATTTTGATTTATTTTCTGTCAAAAGCTCTGTCTTAGGAAGATTTGAAGGAACTAACTCGATTGAAATTGTCCTAGTTATGTTATTAGAAAGTTTTGAAACAAATGAGATAACAAATGCTAAAAACAAAAATAAAACAAAGACATTCAATCTTTTAAACCTAAAAAAACTCCCTAAAGTATTACTTAAAAATTTCTTCATAATTTTTCATAAAAAAACTTTGGGAATAAAATTGATATTGGTTTTTTTGAAAATTTCAACTTAAGACTTGACAATATAAAACCCACACCGTAACCAAAAAACTGAATAATTACAACTGGAATACACAAAATACTTACAAATAAATCAAATGTTGAATTAAGAGCTATTAAAAAAATAGCAATAAAATATAAGGAATATAAATATATACCTAATTTAAAATTAAAAATAAAAAACAAAAAGCTAAATAATAGACCTATAGTAAATACTGAGGGGAACCAATAAACGCTTTTTTTTGATTGTGGATGCAATTTTATCAAAATTGGGCGAACCTGACCAAATTTAAATACCTGAACTAAAAAACTACCCAAAGTTAAGCGTCTTTTATGGAATACATATGCTTTAGGGATTAAACATAGTTTATATCCTATAGATTTTAAACGAATTGATAAATCTGGATCTTCACCTGGGTGCATATTTATAAAACCCCCCGAAGCATTAAATGCCTCTTTAGAAATACCCATATTAAAACTTCTTGGTTCGTAACCTTGAATTTCTTTATTACCCCCGCGAAGGCCACCTGTTGTAATTACTGAAGTCATTGCAAAATTGATAGCTTTTTGTAGTTCAGAAAAATTATATTTAGCAGTATCAGGACCACCAAAACAATCAACGTAAGACTCACTCAAAAAATTGATTACCTCCTTTAAGTATTGTTTTGGCAAAATACAATCAGAGTCCAAAATAATAAAATAATGACCCTTAGCCTTTTTCATGCCATAATTTCGTGAATCACCTGGACCAGTATTTTTTTTAAAATAATAACTAATGTTCAGTTGAGATTTAAAATTCTCAACAATTAGCCTTGAATCTAAACTCGATCCATCTTCAACAATTACAATTTCGAAAGTTTTTGGTGAATCCAATACACAAAAACTTTCAAGCAATTCTCTTATTTCCTCTGGTCTATTATATACAGGAATTATAAATGAAAAATCACTTGCTATCATAAAAACAAATTTAAAAAATGAATTTGAAATACTCTGAAACAAGTATTAAGATATTTTCATTTTAAACAAAATAATTTTTAATCACTTTAAACATTCAATTTTCTCTTTTTGTAAGAAATTAGACTTTTATTAAAGTTTTATAAGTTTTTTATTTTTTATACCAACACTATTTCTAATAGAAATGATATATATACCAGATTTTAATTTTGAAATATCAAATTGTTTTTCACTAGAAAAATTACCTTTGTAATCTCCAATTAATTTACCAAATAAATCATATATAATTATTTCATCTGAACTGTTAGTTAACTTAAAATAATTCTTAGCAGGATTTGGGTAAATTTCAATATTTTCCTCAATTATTGAATGACTTGTGCCTAATGTACTATTGGGTAATTGATTACCATAAATTTTAAATTCACCAGGACTGAGACTAATTGGGTCAGTTACATTTGATACAGACAATGAAGAATTACCAGATTCATCCATCAAATCGAACCAGATTCCAGCATAAGGGAAATTAGGTATAACATTTTGAACTGTTAGGCCAAAGTTTGCAAGTATTACTACATTTCTTAAAGCATTTGACGAAATTGTATCATCCCAAATATAAATTTTAGGAGTTAATGAACCAGAGCTAATATCGTAATTACCTTCAAAAACATCTTCATTAATTTTTAATTCATTAATCCTTGCCCAAGTATTATAAATTTCGTTTCTAGTAGGGTTGCTAAGCCAATTGTTTGACCACTGAGGCTGGGGTTTAGTATCTAATTTACAATCTCCCGAAGATGAATCATTGTTTGTATTTACACTACCATCATTGCATGTAAAAAGAGAATTTTCCATTCCTAATTCTCCAAAATGCCATATCATTTTAGGGCCTGGAACAGTTAATGTTATAGCGCCAAGAGCACTCATTCTTTCTAGAGCAGTATTTAAATCTGTAATGTTATATTCTCCATTAGAAGCACCATATTGAATATTATTATACATCAACCTTTCTTCGTCATGGCTCTCAGCATATCCAATGAGGCGTTTTGCAATAAAGTTTTGACTATTATGGCCTACTCCGGAAAAATCACTGTTGTCAGAATATCCCATTGTTAATTGATTATATTGACTTGTTATTTTGCCCCACAACATTATGCCCTTCCCTTCATTTATTCTGTAATCAGCCCACTCTTTCTGCTCTTGTTGACCTCCTAAATGTTCAAAAATAACATAATGATCTGGATCTAAACTCCAAGAATAATCGGCATATTCTTTTAGGATAGCAACTCGATCGGCTCTATAACTGTTAGTACAGATATCATCTCCGGATGAACATTCCTGAGTAAATCCCTTCGTGAGATCCCAGCGAAAACCATCAATCTTAAATTCATCAATCCAATGTTTAATTACTCGTTTTGTATAATTTTTTGTTAAATCACTGCTGTGGTTGAAATCTGAACCAACTCCGTAACTATGTGTAGCCTCATAATTGAAGTAAGGATTGTCAACACTTGGTCCACCCCAACCATTATTATCAGGATCTTCCATCCACATTCGAACCATTGGATTTCTACCAAATGCATGATTAAAGGCAATATCTAAAATAACTGCTATTCCGTTTTGGTGACATAAGTCAACGAGTTCTTTAAATTTATTTTTAGTTCCATAAAATTTATCCAAAGCCATATGAAAGGATGGGTTATATCCCCAACTTTCATTACCTTCGAATTCCATTATAGGCATCAACTCAATTGCATTTATATTTAAATCTTTAAAATAATCGATTTTATCAATCACATTTTGAAAATTGCGATCAATATCAAAATCTCTAATCAAAATTTCATAAATCACTAAATCTTCCTTTGGCGGTTTTACAAAATCAGTTACCTGCCAGTTATAATTTTCTTGAGCAGTTTGAAGAACAGTAACTTCACGATCTTGACCTTGGGGATAGTTCGGTAAATTCGGATATGATTCTTGGCTAATGTAAGGGTCATCAAAAGGGGAAAGCACAAGAGTAGAATAAGGATCAGCTGTTTTAACTTGCTCAGGTGATCCAGAAATTGGATTTTGATCATATATCCAATATTGATAAGTTTCAATTTGACCAGCAGAAAGCGAATTGATTTCTAACCAAAAAATATCCGAATTAGAATCTTTTTTCATTGCATGCTCAGATCCAGGATTCCAATCATTAAAACTACCAGCGACATAAACAAAATCCTTGTAAGGAGCATTTAAAACTAAAGTAGCTTTAGTTGGATCATTTAAATTGTAATTTAATCCCTCAACTAATCCCTCTGGAACTAATTGTTCTATTGTTGCATTGACATATATTGTAAAGTTTTTTATAACACTGCCAGAACCTTGAGTAACAACTAAAGTACAGTGCTTATTTTCTGTTATATTACTTATAAACGAACTTTGGTAGAAAGTTGTTCCATCAACAGCGTGATAACTAATATCATTAATAAAAAGTTCATAATTTGCAGGACCATTAGTATTTTGAGCCAAAATTTGAGTTTGACCTCCCATCTCAACAATCTCAACATTATCATCACCAGGATTTATCATCGTCACCTGAAAAGCACCAATATTTAAAAAGAAATCACTACAGCCATTATCTTTTAATTCTTGTGAGCCATCTTCAGAGCGAAAAACTAATCCCATCTTTGTAACTGTACTAATCTGTGATGGAGTTAAATTATAATATTCCTCAGGGATGAAAGTAATACTCCAAGTACCATCTCCATTATCGGTCATTTCCCCCACTCCATCGTCTTGACCCCAATTCCCAACTACATTGTAACCCCATGGATCAGAGTCATCTCCAACTCCAGAATGTAAATAAACTTTTTCTGGTGAATTCATACCATTACAATTAGTCTCACTACTATTTATATCAATTGTGATTGTAACAGATTGATCAACTTCAATTGGACTAGGATTAGTTGTTAATTGAGCAAAACTAAACAAAGGAAAAACATATAATAGAATAAATTTTTTCATACTTTTTTAAAATTAATAAAATTAAAGTGGGAGTTGATAATATCAACTCCCACCTAAATTCAAACATTTAATTTAATAAACAAAATTTAATTACTTTTTTCTACCATTTATAGAGTGTAATTGTTGGTGAAGCGCCTGAAAAATCAAGGATAATATTATATGTCCCTGAAATAACTGGAATATTACTACCATTAAGATCTAATTCATTTGTGGTAGATGCTGAATCAAATGAAGATGAACCATAATTTACAGCCCATGCATCATTCTGTCTTATTTTGATTTCACCATCATTTAATACTGCACCATTGATGTAGTAATGATTTTCATTTATTCCAAAATCCGGAATAAATTTTTGATTTGGACCATCCCATCCATTTGCTGTAGAACTTCCAACAAGACCCCAAACATCCATTTCTTCAAATGAGTATGTCAAAGTTATTGGGTTAAAAATAACTAAATAATTTCCGGCTGATATTGCAATATTGTCACCTCCATTTTCAAGACTACCATCTGCACCACTATCGCCATAATTTAGCCCCCAATCATTATTAAATCTAAATTTAACTTCACCATCGTTTAAAGATACTACTGTTCTCCAATCGTCTCCAAAGGAATTGTAATTAAGCATCATATCAGGACCATCCCATCCATTGGTTGTAGCACTTCCTACTAAGCCCCAAGTAAATGACTCGATAGTATATGTCAAATTAGACATATTTAAAGTTATCATATATGATCCAGCTGATACAGGTATATTATCACCATTTGCCTCAAGTGTCCCGTCAGCTCCAGTATCTCCATAATTTTCAGTCCATAAATTATCTTTCCTAAACTTAATTTCACCATCACCAAGAGTAACATATGCTACATAAACATCAGCGGTAGCTGTTGTATAAAATGGTAGGTCAGGAATATCAGGATTACCCCATCCACCTGGTGTTGCGCTCCCAACAACTCCAATATTAGTCGATAAATCTAAAATTGAAGAATATGGTGTTACAGTCAAAGAAACAGATTCCGATAACATTTCTTGATAAGAACTAAGGGTTGTTTTTATTTTGAAATCAACAATAGCTTCTTCATTTGGTGTTAATCCTAACGAAAGTAGTTTGTTGTTTAACTCAGCAACAGTAAAATCATATGAATAATCTGATCCTACAGATATTAACTGAGCAGCTGTGAAATCTCCACCACTAATATCAATCATTATTGTGTAGCTAGGAGCAGCATCAAAATTAAAATCTGGAAGAGTCCATGAAACTGTTACTGCATTTTCAGTAGAATTGTCTTCAAGCAATATAACACTATTAGTTGATAATGATACTACAGTATTTGCGTTGGGATTAATTTGAACCATGTCTACATCTTCACATGAACTAAAAAAAGCTGCAAAAAATGTTAGAACAAAAATGGATTTATTTATATATTTTTTCATAGTGTATAAAATTAATAACCATCATTCTGGTTAAGGTTTGGATTAGCTGAAATGGAAGAAGACGGAATTGGAAAAATATTTCTAAACACATCCGTAGAAGCTCCCTCTGGTTGATTTGCCTTAAAAGGCCATAAATAATTAGATGTAGTAAAGTATCCGTACCTTATAAGATCTGTACGCCTTTGTCCTTCCCAGTAAAGCTCCCTTGAACGTTCATCTAATATGAATTCTAGTGTTAAATTTCCAGATGATATATTGTGATCTGAGTTTCCATAACCTCTCTCAATAAGCTCATTAATTTTAGCGGTTGCTAAGTTTAAATCTCCTCCTCCTCCTCTAAGAGTGGCTTCGGCATAATTTAAATAAATTTCTGGAAGACGGATTAGAGCAAGGTCAGTATCAACAAAATTACCAGAGGAATCAACTCCTTGGTTTCCGTTAGAATCTATGTTTTTAAATTTAGTGACAGCGTATCCATCAGTGAATGATGGAATATCTTCTATTTCTAAATTTTGTCCGTCAGTGTAAAACATCCCTCTTTTATCAGATTCCGCAACGACTTCATCTAATGAATAAGAATTTGTATTTAAATCCAAAATAACATGATAAACTCCATCTCCTGGAATAACAATATTAGCTCCACCACTTTCTAAAGATCCATCTGCTCCATCATCTCCAAAATTAACCCCCCAGTCTTCATTAAATCTAAATTTCATCTGATTCCCTAATAAATCTGCATATAACTCATAAACATTAGAGCTTGTTTCATACATTTCCATATCAGGACCATTCCATCCATTTTGAGTAGCATCTCCAACTAATCCCCAATCTGATATTGATCCATTAAGGCTATTGTTAAGAGATTCTATATCAATTGTTCCAGTTGGAAATTTATTAACTAAATTTTTAGTAGTTCTCAATCCACCCCAACCGCCATTGACGCCAAATTCATTGGCTGGCATACTACCTCCAATAGCTGCGTGAACTAAAAATGTTGTTCCACCATAGGTTTGTGAATTTAATCCATCAAAATTTGCAGTAAAAATGAACTCATCTTGTGCACCATTGGTATCATTATCAGCGAGAAATAATTCATCGTAAGCAGTACCATTCCCATTAGCATCATTTGTGTTAATCATGTATGTGGAGCTCATTACTTGATTTGAATAATTTACACACTCGGCATAACGCGCATTTCCTGTCCAAACTTCTGCATTTAAATATAACTTTGATAATAATGCCAATGCAGCAACTCTATCAACTCGACCATACTCGTTAGATCCACTTGGCAATAAATCATCAGCTATTTCTAGTAATTCATTCTCTACAAAATTAAAAATTTCTACTCTTGAACTTTGTTGAGGCAAATCTGTTGATATTTGTGTAGTTAATGGAACTTTAGCATACAAATCCATTAAATTATAATAAGCAAATGCTCTCAAAAATCGAGCCTCAGCTAAATATGTTGGAACTACAGCATCTGAAAGATTCGATGCATTAGAAATAAATGAATTACAAAAAGAAACCTCCTGTGCGAGCCTATTGTACATTGCTTCAGTAAAATCATTACTAGAGGACCAATACATTCCGTGAAGATCAGGTAAACCAGGATCACCCCAGCCCACAACTGCATGGTCGGTTGTAAGCTCATTTAAATTAAATAACATCCTAGTGAATTGAGAGAATCCCTCATCAATATCAGCTATATCAGGTTGACCTGCAGGTCCATTTTGACCAGTTAAAGCTAAACTTGCATAAAGCTTTGCGAGCGCACTTTTTGCTTCTTGTGCATCAATAAAAACATTTTCTTCAGTAAAGCTATCTGGATCTGTTGGTATTTGATCTAAGTCATCATGACATGATAAAATACCTATACTAATTGATAATAATAAAATTATTTTTTTCATAACTGTTAATTTTTAAAAGTCAATATTTACTCCAACAACAAAGGACTGAGGTCTTGGATAAAAGTTATTATCAATTCCTCCAAAAATTTCAGGATCTAATCCTTCATAATCAGTAATTGTTAATACATTTTGCATTGAACCATACAATCTATAGGTCACATCATTATCACTATCAGTAAGAGTGTAACCTAAAGTTATATTATCAATCTTTAAAAACGATGCCTCCCTTACGTAATGAGAACTCAACAAATTGTTCTCAGTAATATTTTCAAATCCTGTATTTAAATAATCCGAGTGAAGATTAGTTAATATGGAATTGTCAGTAGCGCGTCTTCCATATGCTGTACTTGACGCAACATTATCATAAGCGTAATTACCCAAACTAGCTCTTGCAACTAAAGCAAAATCCCAGTTCTTGTAATTTAAATTTGTATTGAAGCCCATGGTAACGTCTGCAAACGGAGACTTGTAGAAAAATTTGTCATCGTCATTAATAATATCATCTCCATTTCTATCTACATAAACACCCTCAATCGGATTTCCATTAGAATCATAAACTTGTTCTAAAACAAAAAAACTATTAGGTACTTGACCCTGAGTTTGTAACTGAACATTATTTCCTACACCACCACTAATTCCTCCAGTTGGCTGATCAAAAGGTAAGTAAGTAATTGTGTTATCATTAAATGCTACATTATAACCAAAAGACCATTCAAAATCATCAGTTAATATTGGTGATGCATTTAACATTACTTCAAATCCTTTATTTTCCATATCCCCAATATTTTTATCTACTCTATTACCAAAGTTTGTGAATGGATCAACTGATGAAAAAGCAATCAAGTCCTTTGTCTCTCTAACATAAGCATTTATAGATCCTGAAATTCGGTTACTCAATAAAGCAAAATCTAAACCTACGTTTGTTGTTCTCCCAATTTCCCAACGCAAGTCTTCATTTAAAGGTTCTGGACGGTATGTTTGATAAAATGAATTACCAAATTGATAATTTGCAGTAGATGTACTTCCAATATATCGTGTTAAAAATCTATAATCTCCCAATCCATTAACATTTCCAACTTCTCCATAGCCAACTCTTAGCTTTAACTCATTAAAAAAATCACCACTCATAAAGTTCTCGTTATGGATATTCCAAGCAGCTGCAACAGATGGAAAGTATCCCCAGCGGTCATCTGGGTTTAATTTTGAAGATGCATCAGCTCTCAATGTTGCGGTCAAAAGATATTTCCCTTTGTAATCATAATTTAATCTACCAAAATATGATAGTAAAACATTTCTAGATTCATCAATAAATTCAAAATCGTTTCCATCTTCTTCAGCCTCGCTATCGAAACTATAATTACTGAATTCAAATAATTGGTATGAATGACCAGCAACAGCTGTCAAGTTATGAACGTCTTTATATGAGTTTTTGTAAGTAAGATAAAAATCAAACAATGAATTTGTAGCTTCATTTTTAAATCTGTTTAAAGAGCCATCGAATGTTGGATCTGATGTTGGCATTAGTGCAGAGGTTGTATTTCTGCCGCTACCAATACTTTGATCAATTCCGATCTTCATACTAGCTGTTAATTCTTTTAAAGTTGGGAAAGTATAATCAAAATTAGCACTTGAAACAACTCTACTAACTCTTGTTTTGTCATCAGTTAAGTTTAATAATGCCATTGGATTAGTAGGAGCAAGATTAAATTGACTGCCAGTAGTTTGATCAATCCATGAATGATAACCTCCATATGGAGATGATTCGTCAAAAACACTCTGAGTAGGGTCGTATGAAATAGCATTTCCAATTGCTCCTCTATTAGCAAAAGTATTTCTAGTAAAAGAATACAAAGTATTAAAACTCATTTTTAAATTTCCGTCCCAAGCAGTAGGTTTAAAATTGATTGAAGCTGTTTTTCTCTCAAAATTATCACCTTTTAATATTCCGTCATGATCAGATAAACCTAATGAAAATCTCAAAGGCATTCCGCTTACAACTCCAGCACCACTTATTGAGTAGTCCTGTCCAACAGCAGTATTATAAATTTCGTCTTGCCAATCAGTGCTTGAGCTTCCTAAACGATTAATTGCATCAATATCTTCAGTTGAATTAACCAGATCTGCAAATTGATTTGCGCTTAAGACATCTACTTGATCAATAGCAGTATGAGTTGTAGAAGATACATTGAGATTAAATTTAAAATCTTCTGATCTACCAGACTTAGTAGTAACAATTATAACTCCATTAGCTCCACGTGATCCATATATGGCTGTTGCTGAAGCATCCTTCAAAACAACCATACTTTCGATATCATTAGGATTAATCAAGTTCAAAGGATTTCTTGATCCACCAACTCCTCCATCATTAAGTGGAATACCATCAACTACAAAAAGAGGATTACTTGAAAGACTTAATGATCCATTACCACGGATTCTAATTATCTGTCCATCGCCAGGCGCTCCACTTCCAGAGGTTACAGAAACACCAGCAATTTTACCCATAATTAATTGTTGGGCTGATACTAAAGGACCCTGATTGAAATCTTCAGACTTAATTAAATCTGCAGCACCAGTTAAATCTTCTTTTTTAACACTACCATAACCAATTAAAACAACTTCATCTAATGCTGAAGCATCCTCACTCATTACAATATTTAATTGATATTGACCATTATATGTAATTTCTTGTGTTGTGAAACCAACATAAGAAAAAACTATAATGTCTCCATTTTGAGCAGATATTTGGTAATTCCCATCAAAGTCAGTAGTTGTCCCAGTGCTAGTACCTTTGATTAGCACGTTAACACCAGGAAGTGGAAGTCCACTTTGCTCTTCACTAACTGTTCCTGAAGTTATGGATTGTGCAAGCGCTAATGCAGGCAACAAAATAACCGAGAACAATAAGCTTTTGATTGTCTTTTTCATACAATAATTTTAGTTAGACTAGTTTTAAATTTTATACTGCTTACAGTTTTCTTTTCATTGCTAATTTATATTTTTAGTATTTCATTAACAATTTTAAAAATTAACTATAACGTTTGCGTGTTGATAAGTTTTTAAATTATTATTAAAAATAAGCTTAAATAATATGAATAATAAGAAATTAAGTTAGTTTAATTACTATTTTTATAATTGGCAAAAAAAATTAGTGTGAGATCTATTTTGGTATTTAAAAGAAATTATGTCTAATGAGAAAGAGAACTACATTAAAAGAATTAGCAAAAGAATTAGGTGTTTCAATTTCAACAGTTTCTAAAGCTTTGAAGAATAGTCCTGAAATAAGTCAGGACACAATAAACAAAGTAAAGGCTTTTGCAAAGTTACTTAATTACCGTCCTAATAATATTGCTTTAAGTTTAAAAAATAAAAAAACAAAAACTATTGGAATAATCATTCCTGATATAGTACACCACTTTTTCACCAAAGTAATTAAAGGTGTTGAAAAATATGCAAACAATAAAGGATATAATGTTATTGTAGGGTTATCAAATGAATCTTTTTCAAACGAGGTTATAAATATGGAAATGCTTGCCAACGGAAGTATAGATGGGTTTATCATTTCAATGTCAAGAGAGACAATGCTAAATCAAGACTATCAACACTTTAATGAAACATTAAATGAAGGCATTCCACTGGTAATGTTTGATAGAATTGTAAATGAAATTCCATGTGACAAAGTTGCTGTCGATGACTTAAAAGGAGCACAAATTGCAGTAGAAACTCTTATTTGCAAAGGAGCTAAAAAAATTGCTTTAATTACAACTAAGGATTATATAAGTGTTGGAAGACTTCGCACCCAGGGATATATCAAAGCATTGAAAAAAAATAAAATTGATCTTATCCCAGAACTAATTCTAAAAATTGATGATAACTTATTGTATGAAAACTCAATAGAAAATTTAGAATTCCAAATTAAAACACTGCTTACTCATAACCCTGATTTAGATGGAATTTTTGCAGTAAATGAACTTTATGCAGTAATTGCTATGAATGTAGCAAAAGGAATTGGAATTAAAATACCAGAAGAATTACAAGTAATCGGCTTTACTGATGGAATGCTTTCAAAACATGCTACGCCATCACTTTCTACAGTTAGTCAGCATGGTGAATCAATGGGTGAAAAAGCAGCAGAATTAGTTATTCAGAGAATTGATGAATACGCAAATGAAAAATTACCAAAACCATTTAACACTGTGATTATTAAAACAGACTTAATTCTCAGGGAATCCACAAAATAGTTTGCAGTATTTTAAATTTCTTATATATTTGTCAATGTCAAAACTTTCAGTTTTCTTTTCGCATATAGTTTTGATAATCGCTTTTAGTTTATCAAAATAGTATTAATATAATTTTTATACTATTATGAAAAAGCAACTTCTTGGATTTTGGGATATATGGAATATGAGTTTTGGTTTCCTTGGTATCCAATTTGGTTTTGCTTTACAAGGAGGTTTTATGTCACGTATTTTTCAGACTCTAGGAGCTGATAAAGCTGACATTCCTTTACTTTGGATTGCCGCTCCTTTAACAGGACTAATTGTACAACCAATTGTAGGTCATTTAAGTGATAGAACCTGGCACAATAAACTTGGAAGACGTAAACCTTTTTTTCTTATTGGTGCTGTTTTAAGTTCCATTGTATTATTTTTTGTGCCATATTCACCTTTTCTATGGATGGCTGTCGGTTTTCTTTGGATTTTAGATGCATCGATTAACATTTCAATGGAACCATTTCGTGCTTTAGTAGCTGATAAATTGCCGGGGTCACAGCGATCTTATGGATTTGTTGTACAGACACTAATTATTGGAATAGGCACTTGGATTGCAAGTAATCTTCCTTGGATGATCTCACAACTTGGTGTTAGTAATTCTGCTCCTTCAGGAGTTGTACCAATGTCTGTTAAGGTAGCCTTTAGCATAGGAGCATTTGTGTTTTTTGTTAGTGTTTTATATACCATTTTAACTACACCTGAAGATCCGCCACAAGACATGGTAGCTTTTGAAAAAGAACGTGCAAAAAAAAATGCATTTATTACAGATATTATTGAAAATATTGGTCATATGCCAATGACAATGAAAAAACTTGGTGTTATACAATTTTTTTCCTGGTTTGCATTTTTTACAATGTGGAGTATGGCAAACCCCGCACTTACTGAACATGTATTTAAAACTCCTGCTCCTGTTGAAGAAAATTATGAAATTAATTCAATTGAAGACATGGCGAGGTTTGACTCAGCCAATACCGCTTTTCAAGAATCTTCAAATGCTGTAGGTTCTGCTATGGGTGTATATGGATTATCTTCAATGGCCTTTGCTCTTTTACTTACTTTGTATACTTCAAAACGTACAATCAATCGTAAATATGTTCACATGTTCTCGCTTGTTTTGGGGGGTATTGGTTTTTTGTCAATGTATTATACTGAACCAAATCAATTGAAATACTCTTTTATTTTAATAGGATTTTCATGGGGTAGTATATTATCAATGCCATATGCAATGTTGTCTAGCTCAGTAGATCCAAATAGAATGGGAGTCTTTATGGGGATCTTCAATATCTTTATTGTGATTCCACAAATCGCAGCGGCACTTGGAGCAATAAATTATTTATCAAACCTGATTGGCCCTCAAAGTATTAATAGCATGTTAATTGCTGGTATTAGCTTAATTGTTGCTGCTTCAGCTAATTTATTAATAACTAATCCATCGGCAATAAGCTATCAATCCGAGTAGTATGAAAAGAAAATGTTTCATTTTTGATTTAGACGGTGTTATTGTTGATACCGCCAAGTATCACTTCCAAGCTTGGAGAGCATTAGCCAAAGAACTTGGTATTGATTTTTCTATTGAACAAAACGAAAAACTCAAAGGGATTAGTCGTGTTCGTTCCCTAGAGAAAATATTAGAATGGGGAGATCAAAAATTAGAACCCTTTGAATTTCAAAACAAAATGAATCAAAAAAACGAAAACTACCTTGAATTTATATCTAATATGAACACTACAGAACTTTTACCTGATGTTGACAGGGTTTTGAAATATCTAACTAGAAATAATCAATTGATAGCACTAGGATCAGCAAGCAAAAATGCACGCTTAATTTTAAAGAAAGTGAAAATTTTTGGGCTTTTTGATGTTATTATTGACGGAAATGATGTCACCAAAGCAAAGCCTAATCCAGAGGTTTTTTTAAAAGCTGCTCGTAAAACAAAATGTAATCCAAAAAATTGTATTGTTTTCGAAGATTCTGTTGCTGGCATCAAAGCAGCAAATCAAGCGGGCATGATAAGTATAGGCATTGGAGATTCATCAATTCTAAATGAAGCTCAATACAATTTTAAAAACTTTATGGAGCTAAATAACTCTTTCTTAAATCAACTAATTAAAAATATTAAATAATGAATCAAGATTATATAATTCCAAATTCATGGTCAATTATAGAAGAAGGATTTAAACCTGAGAATATTAAATCTTCAGAAAGTGTCTTTAGTTTAGGAAACGGTGCTATGGGACAGCGAGCAAACTTTGAAGAACACTACAGTGGAGATACATTTCAAGGCAGTTACATTGCAGGGGTGTATTACCCTGACAAAACAAAAGTTGGATGGTGGAAAAACGGATATCCCGAATCCTTTGCTAAAGTATTAAATGCGCCAAGCTGGATTGGAATAAATGTTGTTGTTAATGATGTTATTTTAGATTTAAATACCTGTAAGTCAGTTTCCAATTTTAGGCGAGAACTTAATATGAAAGAAGGCTGGTTATCTAGATCATTTATAGCAACATTAAAAAATAATGTTCAGGTTCACGTAAAAAGTCTGCGTTTCTTAAGTATTTCTCAGGAGGAAATTGGTGCAATTAAATATCAAATTAGCCCTTTAAATTGTGACGCTCAAATTAGTTTTGAGCCTTTTTTAGATGGCAATATAGTTAATCAGGATAAAAATTGGGATGATAAGTTTTGGAATATATTATCAGTATTTTCAGAAAAATCGAGTGCGTTTATAGAGGCAGAAACTATGAAAACAAGATTCAAAACATGCACCTTTATGCACAATCAATGTACGCTAAATGGTGTTAGAGTTAACCCAATATTTTCAGAAAAAAATCAGCGCCAAAAAATAGGTCATAAATATCAAATGAGTGTTGATAAAGGTTCAAATTTCACAATAGAGAAAATTGGAGGATATACTTCTGATCGTAAACACAATAATGTTTTACTAGATGCTAAGTCAGCTCTTGAAATCGCTTCAAAAAAAGGGTTTAAAATACTACTAGATGAACAAGCAAAAGCTTGGACAAAAATATGGCAAATGGCAGATATAACCATTGAAGGAGATGTAAAAGCACAACAAGGAATTCGTTTTAATATTTTTCATCTAAATCAAACTTATTCAGGGAATGACCCTCTACTAAATATTGGCCCCAAAGGATTTACTGGAGAAAAATATGGTGGAAGTACCTATTGGGATACTGAAGCTTATTGTTTTCCATTTTATATGTCTACAAAGTCTCCAAATGTAGCAAAAAACTTGTTAGAATACCGATTCAAACATTTAGAAAAAGCTATTGAAAATGCACAAAAACTAGGATTTAACTCTGGAGCAGCTTTGTATCCAATGGTTACTATGAATGGTGAAGAATGCCACAATGAATGGGAAATTACATTTGAAGAAATTCATAGAAATGGTGCCATTGCATTTGCTATATATAATTATCAACGTTATACTGGCGATACATCATATACTTATTCCAATGGTATTTATGTTTTGATTGCTATAACTCGTTTTTGGTGTCAACGATTTAATTTTTCAGAGCAAAAAAAGAAATATGTAATGCTTGGAGTTACAGGTCCTAATGAGTATGAGAATAATGTTAATAATAATTTTTACACAAATTATATTGCTAAATGGTGTATGGATTTTACTATCGATACATTAAATATTTTAAAAGACGAAAACATTCAAACTTATAATGAAGTTATAGCCAAAACCGGCTTATACCAACACGAAATAGATGATATTAAATCAATGTCAAAATCTATTTATTTCCCTTATTCAAAAGAACATGGGGTTTATTTACAACAAGATGGTTTTTTAGATAAATCTCTTACCCCCGTATCAGAAATATCATCTGACGAACGACCGATAAATCAACATTGGTCATGGGATAGAATATTACGTTCACCGTATATAAAACAAGCTGATACTCTTCAGGCGTTTTATTTCTTTGAAAATGATTTTTCAGTAGATGAACTAGAGAAGCATTATGATTTTTACGAACCACTTACAGTTCATGAAAGCTCATTATCGCCTTGTGTTCACAGTATTCAAGCTTCAAAGCTTGGACGAATGAATCAAGCTTATGAATTTTATCTACAAACATCAAGATTAGACCTAGATGACTATAATTGTGAAGTTCATGAAGGACTTCACATTACTTCAATGGCGGGAACATGGATGAGTATTGTTGAAGGCTTTGGAGGAATGCGTATAAAAAACGGCCAATTGAATTTTTTTCCAAAAATACCGAAACAATGGAAATCATACTCTTTTAAGATTAATTTTAGAGGAAAAATTTTAAAAGTATCCGTGGAACATACAAAATTTAGTTTTGAAGTTAGCGGTGATGAACCTTTAACCATAATTGTTAATGGTAAACCAACACGTGTTGAACCAAATTATTCAATCGCATCTTAAATGAAATATCAGCTAAAAAAAATAGGATTGATAATCTGCTTATTGTTAATTGTAATAAGTTGTAATGAAAAAAATGAAATTAAAATAGATACTTCGTTTACCCCAACAATAAATGTAGATCAAATTAAACCTCCGCATTGGTGGGTAGGTTTTGAATCCAATGAATTACAAATATTATTGAAATCGGATCAAATTCAACAAATGGATGTTACTATTGATTATCCAGGTGTCAAATTAATTAAAGTTAATTCTGCTGATAGTCCAAATTACCTATTTATTGATATTGAAATCGATAAAAATACATCTCCAGGTTATATTGAATTATTGTTTTCATCAAATGATAGTATACATCACAAATTAGAATATCAATTAAAGAAAAGAACAAAACCCTCATTAGATTATACAGGTTTCAACTCAGAAGATGTAATTTATTTAATCACTCCGGATCGTTTCGCAAATGGTAACCCTAAGAATGATATCCATACAGATTTAAAAGAACAAAAAATAGATCGAAATGATGATTATGCACGACATGGAGGAGATATAAAGGGTATTTTAGATCACCTTGATTATATTCAAAAAATGGGATTTACAGCTATTTGGTCAAGTCCGCTTCGTACGAATAACATGAAAAGATGGTCTTATCATGGCTATGCAATTACAAATCATTATGAGGTTGACCCAAGATTTGGAACTTTAGATGAATTTAAAGCTCTTGTTAAGGAAGCTGATAAAAGAGGTATTAAATTCATTATGGATCAAATTGTTAATCACTGTGGATTATATCATTGGTGGATGAATGACTTGCCTTTTAAAGATTGGTTGAATTATCAAGATGAATTTTTAATGCAAAAACCAACTATTTATTCAAATCACCGCCGTACAACAGTTCAAGATATTTATGCTTCTTTAATCGATAAGAAAGAGATGACTGAAGGATGGTTTGTTGAAACTATGCCAGATTTAAATCATAAAAATCAGTTCTTGGAAAAATTTATTATTCAAAATAGCTTATGGTGGATTGAAGAATTGGGTCTTAGTGGTATTAGACAGGATACGTATCCATATGCTAATAAAACATTTTTAAGTAATTGGGCAGGAACAATTATGAATGAGTATCCAAATTTTTCCATTGTAGGAGAAGAATGGAGTTATAACCCATTGTTGATCGGATATTGGCAAAATGATTCAAGTGCAAGACAAGGATATGTTTCAAACTTAACCTCTACAATGGACTTTGCCATGCTAGATAATATTAAAAAAGGGGTAAGTGAAGACGAAAGTTGGGACAAAGGTCTTATTAAAATATATAATGGACTAGCTAATGATTTTCATTATACAAATCCAAAAGATATCATGGCAATGATGGATAACCATGATATGAGCAGAATTTACACTGAACTAGATGGAAATCTTACACAAACAAAAATGGCTCTTAGTGTACTATTAATGCTACCAAGAATACCACAAATATATTATGGTACAGAGATCTTAATGCAAGATTTTGAAAACCCTGGAGATCACGGTCTTGTAAGAACCGATTTCCCAGGAGGTTGGACAGGTGATAAAGTAAATGCTTTTTCTGGATCAGGTTTAAATGAAGATCAAAAAGATATGCAACAATATTTAAAAACAATTTTAAATTTTAGAAAAAAAAGCAAAGTAATTCATGAAGGAGAAACTGTGCATTTTGCACCACTTTCAGGAGTTTATTTACTATTTAGAAAAATTGAAAATGACATTGTTTTTTTAATTCTTAATAAGAATAAAAAGCCAGTTACTATAGATTTAAGGCGATTTAAAGAATTAAATCTTGTAGGTAAGAAGTTTCAAAATATATTGTCTAATGAAACTTTTCTATGGCAAGAAAAACTAAAATTAAATAAAGAAGGAAGCTATATTTTTAGTTCAATAACAGAGTAAATGAATTTAAAGTTAGGTTACATATTGATGCTTTTTTTTAATGTGAATATGCTTCAAGCATCGTCCGTACAATTAGATTCAATTAAGACATATTTGGTCAATTCTTCAATAAAAGTAAAAGGAAATATACATAGAATTAATAAATTTCCTTCAAAATTTGTTACACCTAGAAATGTTGATATTTGGACACCTAAAGAATTTGATAAATCTAAAACCTACAGTGTTTTATATATGCATGATGGTCAAATGCTTTTTGATTCAAATAAAACATGGAATGGCCAAGAATGGGGTGTTGACGAAAAAATGACTTATCTTTTAAATGACTCCTCAATTAAAGAAACTATTGTGATTGGTATTTGGAGTGTATATTCTGAAAGAAATGCTAATTATTTCCCTCAAAAAGTTTTCAATTTATTGAACAAGCAAAATAAAAATGAATTAAGAAGCATGGCTAGGCATAAAAATCAGGAGACATTTGTTAATTCAGATGATTATCTTAAGTTCATAGTCAAGGAATTAAAACCATTCATTGATAGTAGCTACCCAACAAAAACAAATCCAGAAAATACCTTTATAATGGGCTCTAGCAGAGGAGGTCTAATTTCGCTTTATGCTTTCTGTGAATATCCTGAAATATTTGGGGCAGCTGCATGTCTATCGACACACTGGATTGGTACCTATACAAATAATGAAAAAAATCAAATACCTTATAAAATTTTAGATTATATGATGCAAAATCTACCATCGCCAAAAAATCATAAAATATACTTTGATTATGGAACAGAAACTTTAGATGCTCTTTATTTACCATATCAAAATTTAGTAAGTACTACATTAGAGTTTAAGTCTTATGGAGTAGAATCTATGATGAATTTAAAATATGAAGGTCATGAACATACTGAAATATTTTGGAATAAAAGATTGGAGTTGCCTCTTACCTTTTTATTAAAAAAGAATAATGAATAAATTGATTATTTTATTTTTCTGCATTTCTTTTAGTGCTGTTTTTGCTCAAAACTCAAAACGAGTTTTTGAAAAGGTAGAGATTTTAGAAAATCATATATTAAAGATTACAGTAAATGACGGTATTTATAAAATAGTTCCATACACAAATAATATAATAGAAACAACATTTATCCCACATGGAGAAGATGAAAATAAAAAATCACATGCTGTAATATTAAAACCAGGTAATATTGAAATTTCATTTAAAGAAGATTTAAGTCAATTTATTCTAAAAACAGAAGGAGTTACTGTTAAGGTTAAAAAAACACCACTTCAAATAAATTATTATTACAAAAATAAATTTTTAATTTCTGAAGCTCAAGGTTATAAAAAATTCGATAGTTTAGAACAGATCGATTTTAATATCAAAGCTAATGAAATATTATACGGTGGAGGAGCAAGAGCTTTAGGTATGAACCGTAGAGGAAATAGGCTTGAGTTATATAATAAAGCTCATTACGGATATGAAACTCATTCTGAACTAATGAATTTCACAATGCCAGTGGTAGTTTCTTCTGATAAATATATTTTACATTTTGACAATGCTCCAATAGGATTTTTAGACTTAGACAGCAAACAAAATAATAAACTCACTTATGAGACTATTTCAGGCCGCAAAACGTATCAAGTTATTGCAGCTGAAAATTGGCCTGAGTTAATAAACCAATACACAAAATTAACCGGAAAACAACCCATGCCCCCACGTTGGGCTTTAGGTAATTTTGCAAGCAGATTTGGGTATCACTCTCAAGAAGAAGTTGAGCAAACAATTAAGAAATTTAATGATTTAGACATTCCAGTTGATGCTGTAATATTAGATCTTTATTGGTTTGGAGAAACCATCACTGGAACTATGGGTAATTTAAAAGTTTATAGAGATTCGTTTCCTGATTTTGAGAAAATGGTATCTAAGTTAAAAGCAAAAGGTGTAAAAACAATAACCATTACTGAACCATTTATTTTAACCACATCAGACCGTTGGAAAGAGGCTGTTGAAAATGAAGTACTAGCAAAAGATTCTTTAGGTAATCCTTATACTTATGACTTTTATTTTGGTAATACAGGTTTGATTGACATTTATAATCCCAAAGGAGCATCTTGGTTTTGGTCTATATACAAAGGATTAAAGAACAAAGGAATTGCAGGAGTTTGGGGAGATTTAGGTGAACCTGAAGTACATCCAAAAGATTTGCAACATTACTCCTCCTCTGCTGATGAAGTTCATAACATATATGGACACGACTGGGCAGGATTAATTCACAAGGGATATAAAAATGATTTTCCAAATGAAAGACCATTTATACTTATGAGAGCTGGATACTCTGGTTCTCAGCGTTACGGGCTAATTCCATGGTCAGGAGATGTTAACAGAACATGGGGTGGATTACAATCTCAACCTGAAATTGCACTGCAAATGGGACTTCAAGGTTTAGGATACATGCACTCAGATTTAGGTGGTTTTGCAGGTGAAAATTTAGACGACGAGCTTTATATTCGCTGGTTACAATATGGTGTTTTTCAACCTATTTTTAGACCTCATGCCCAAGAGCAAGTTCCAAGTGAACCTGTTTTTAGAAATCCAAAAACAATTGAATTGTCTAAACAAGCTATTGATTTACGTTATTCATTATTGCCATATAATTATCACTTAGTTTTTGAAAACAATACAAAAGGACTACCACTAATGAGACCCTTATTTTTTGAAGATTCTAGAATTAAAATAGATACCATTTCAAGTACTTATTTGTGGGGCAATGATTTTTTAATTTCTCCAATTACAAAACCAAATCAAAAATTACAAAAAGTTCATTTTCCAAATACTGATGATTGGTATGATTTTTATACAAAACAAAAATTCAAATCAGGAAAAACTAAACTAATTAAAACACAGAAAAACTCTATCCCAACATTTATTAGAGCTGGTGCAATTATACCTATGGTAAAAGCAGTTAAATCAACTGATAATTATAATTTGGATAGTTTTGAATTACATTATTATTATGATGATGAAAAGAACAAAACCAAACGACTTATTTACAACGATAATGGTTTGCTTGCAGATGCCTATGAAAAAGGGTACTACGAACTTTTAGAAGTTAGTGCTAATCATAATTCAAAGCAAATCAAAATAGAATTTAATGCATCAAACGGAATAAACTACAAATTCAATAATAAACAAATTGAAGTAGTTATTTATAATTTAAAAAAAGAACCAAATGATGTGTTTTTTAATAGCAAAAAAATAAGTTACCATTACGACAAATCATCACAAACACTTCACATAAATTTAAATTGGAAAACATCCAATAAATCAACATTAAATATTAAATAAATGAAAAAAATTAGTTTAATCCTTACAATTCTATTATTATTAAGTTCATGTAAAAAATCTATAAAATCAGATGAGAACAATAATGGTTATTTATACACACCTATTAGTGATTCTGATATGGAAAATGCAGTAATTTACGAAGTTAACATTCGTCAATATTCAGAATCAGGAACTTTTGAAGCATTTACAAATGATATACCACAACTAAAAGAGCTGGGAGTTAAAATAATATGGGTTATGCCAATATTTCCTATTTCAAAAACAAAAAGGAAAGCCACTGGTGGAGATTTTGCTTACCTTATTGAGGATGAAGATAAGCGAAATAAAATGCTGGGGAGCTATTATGCTGTATCAGATTTTACAAAAGTAAATCCTGAATTCGGTACTATTAGTGATTTTAGAAAAATGATTAAAACTGCTCACGAAAATGGTATGTATATGATTTTGGATTGGGTACCCAATCATACAGGATGGGATCACATATGGCTGACCACTAATCCAGAGTATTACACTCAAAATGAAAAAGGTGAAATAATAGACCCAATTAATCCTGATAGTGGTGAATCCTGGGGTTGGGCAGATGTTGCTGATTTAAATTATGATAACAAGAATATGCGAAAAGAAATGATTCAAGATATGTTGTATTGGGTCGAAAAAGAAGGAATAGACGGATTTAGATGTGATGTTGCAAGTGCTGTACCTTTAGATTTTTGGCAAGAAGCAATTCCAAAACTTCGCTCAAAGAAAAATTTATTTATGTTAGCAGAAGCAGATGAGCCTAAGTTGCTAAAAGGAAAAAGTCTATTTGATATGGCTTATGGCTGGGAACGTCATCATGTATTAAATCAAATGGCAAAGTCAGACGCAGCTGTTAAATTGTGGGACAAAGTCATAAAATCAGATTCAAGCAGATACGAATATCAAGATATTCTAATGAACTTTGTTACAAATCATGACGAAAACTCATGGAACGGAACAATAAGAGAAAGGATGGGTGATGCTGCTGAGCTTTTGACAGCCCTTAGCTTTGTATCTCCTGGAATGCCACTAATTTATTCAGGACAAGAATATGATTTGAATCACAGGTTATTATTCTTTGAAAAAGATCAAATTCCTCATTCAAAAGAAATAATGTGGCCAATATTAGAAAAACTAGGCAAGTTAAAAAATCAAAATCCTGCCTTAAATGGAGGAAAAAAACCTGCATCTTACAAAAAAATCCATCAGAAAAATTCATCAATTTTATCTTTTGAAAGAAAAAAAAATGGAAACATTGTTACTTTTCTTGGAAACTTTTCATCTGAAATACAAACAGTTGAAAATCCATCAATAAATGCAATAGATTTATTTACCAATAATAAAGAATCTTCTAAAAATTTAGATTTAAAGCCGTGGGGGTTTAAAATACTTGTTGAAAACTAGATTTTGAAAAATATTAAATTAAAAACCCCTAATTTTAATTTAGAATATTTAGACTATGAATAAAAAGCTAATATTATTTATATTTATTTTATTTGGTTGTTCAAAAAATAATCCAAATTTAAATATTGACAATCAAAACCAAAATAATTTTATATCAGCAGTTGATATTTCATCTTTTCCTAAAATTCAATTATCTGAACCGATTTTTAAAGATGAATCTGGTAATGTGATTTCTTTTTTACATTTTCTAAAATCAAATGGGGTAAATACAATCCGTTTAAGGCTGTGGGTTAACCCATCAGATCAGTTTTCTAGCCTAGATGAAGTCATATCATTTTCTGATACATTAAAAGCATTAGGGTTTAACATTTACCTAGCTTTACATTACTCAGATACATGGGCGGACCCAGGACAACAAATTATTCCACAAAACTGGGAAAATTATTCTTACACAAATTTAAAAACTATAATATACAATTATACTCATATGATTATGGAAGAAATAAATCCCGATATTATCCAAATTGGTAATGAAATTAATAATGGATTTCTTCATCCAATTGGAAATATTCATACTAACCCTGATCAATTTAAAGGTTTAATCAACGAATGTATTAGAGCAGTAAGAGAAAGCTCTTCAAATCAGTCAAGAATTATGTTACATTATGCAGGATACAACGAATCGGTTAATTTTTTTAATTTTTTTGAAGATTTAGATTATGATATTATTGGAATTTCATACTATCCCATATGGCATGGTAAATCTTTAAATCAACTTGAGCAAAATTTAATTCAACTTAGCAATTATAGCAAAGATGTAATGATTGCTGAAACAGCATATCCCTTCACTTTAGGTTGGAATGATTGGACTAATAATATTGTTGGACTTGAAGAACAATTAATATTGCCACAATATCCAGCTACTCCCAATGGTCAAAAAGAATTTATTGAAACATTAAAAATAATCATATCAAACTTAGAAAATGGAATTGGCTTATCTTACTGGGGAGCAGAACTTATTGCTTGGAATGGTCAAGAATCAACTAATGGATCACCATGGGAAAATCAAGCTATTTTTGATTTTAATAACAAAGCACTGCCAATAATTAATATTTTTCAAAATTAGAAAATAAACACATTATTGATATTTTAAATTATAAAAAGCATAAAAAAACCCGCAAATTATGCGGGATTTTTTTATGCTTGACCAGTAGGTCCAAAATTTAACGGGACAGGAGGGTGATCGTAGTCCTTAATTTCTCCATGGGATTGCTCAAATCGATTAACATTATCAACTAATGCTTTAGAAAATCTTTTTGCATGTTGAGGTGTTAAAATTATTCTTGATTTAACCTTATTTTTTGGAACACCAGGCATAATAGTTACAAAATCTACAACGAATTCAGAGATTGAATGATTTATTATAGCTAAATTAGAATATGTACCTTCAGCAACATTGGCATCTAATTCAATATTAATTTGTCCCTTTTTATCTTTTTTTAATTCACTCATAAATTAAATATTAAATGTATGCTTTTCTTCTTTAGCCTTAATTAAACCCTCAAGCTCTTCACTAGAACCAACAATCATATTTTCATATTTTCTTAAACCAGTACCTGCTGGAATTCTATGTCCAACAATTACATTTTCTTTAAGTCCGTCAAGATTATCAACTTTACCATTAACAGCAGCTTCATTAAGAACTTTAGTTGTCTCTTGGAAAGATGCAGCAGAAATAAATGATTTAGTTTGTAATGAAGCACGAGTTATACCCTGTAATATTGGAGTTGCTGTTGCAGGCCTAGCATCACGGGCAGAGACAAGTAATTTATCTTCTCGCTTTAGGATAGAGTTTTCATCTCTCAACTGGCGAGCAGTAACAATTTGACCAGGCTTTAAAGTTCCAGAATCCCCAGAATCTTCAATCACCTTTTTCCCAAAAATTTCATCATTTTCGTCAATAAAATCAGATTTATGAACTAATTGATTTTCTAAAAATATTGTATCTCCTGAGTCTTGAATTCTAACCTTACGCATCATTTGTCGCACAACAACTTCAAAGTGTTTATCATTAATTTTCACTCCTTGAAGCCTATAAACTTCTTGAACTTCATTCACTAGATATTGTTGAACTGCAGAAGGACCTTTTATATTTAATATATCATTAGGAGTAACTGAGCCATCTGATAATGGCATACCAGCTTTCACAAAATCATTTTCTTGAACTAGGATTTGGTTAGATAATTTAACCAAATATTTTTTAATCGCTCCAGCTTTTGACTCAATGATAATTTCTCTATTACCACGTTTAATTTTACCAAAAGAAACTACTCCATCGATCTCACTCACAACAGCAGGATTAGATGGATTACGTGCTTCAAAAAGTTCAGTAACTCTTGGTAAACCACCGGTAATATCTCCTGCTTTTGAAGATTTTCTAGGAATTTTAACTAAAATTTTACCTATTTTAATCTTTTCGTCATCCTCAACCATAAGATGTGCTCCCACTGGGAGGTTGTAAGACCTTACCACCTTCCCTTTTACGTCTTCTATGTGTAAAGTTGGAATTAACTTTTTGTTTCTTGATTCTGAAATAACTTTTTCTTGGAAGCCAGTTTGTTCATCAATTTCAACCTGAAAAGTTATACCTTGTTCAATGTTTTCAAATCGTACTTTACCAGAAAATTCAGAAATTATAACACCATTGTATGGATCCCATTGACAAACAATTGAATCTTTTTTTAATTTTTGACCATTTTTTACAAAAATTGTTGATCCATATGGGATATTGTTAGTACTTAAAACTATGCCTGTTTTAACGTCAACTAATTTAATTTCAGATGTTCTGGATATTACTATGTCAATATCATTACCATCATTATCCTTTCCTTTAACTGTTTTGAGATCTTCAATTTCAGCTTTTCCGTCAAATTTAGCAATTAATCTATTTTCTTCAGAAATATTACCAGCAATACCTCCAACATGAAATGTTCTGAGTGTAAGCTGAGTACCTGGCTCACCAATTGATTGAGCAGCGACAACTCCAACAGCTTCACCCTTTTGTACCATTTTACCTGTAGCAAGGTTTCTACCATAACATTTTGCGCATATACCTGTTTTTGCTTCACATGTTAAAGGAGACCTGACTTCAATTGATTCAATTGGAGAATTTTCTATTTTTTTTGCAATAACCTCATCGATATGTTGTCCGGCAGAAACCAATAATTCTTCTGTAATTGGATCATAAACATCGTTTAGTGAAGACCTTCCAACTATTCTCTCCTCTAATTTCTCAACTACTTCTTCATTTTTCTTCAGTGCATTGACAGTGATACCCCTTAAAGTTCCACAATCATCTGAATTAACAATAACGTCTTGTGATACATCAACTAATCTTCTTGTCAAATAACCAGCATCAGCAGTCTTTAAAGCAGTATCAGCTAATCCTTTACGAGCACCATGAGTAGAAATAAAATATTCTAAAATTGATAATCCTTCCTTAAAGTTTGAAAGAATTGGATTTTCAATAATTTCACCACCTCCTGCATTAGATTTTTTTGGCTTTGCCATTAAACCACGCATTCCCGTGAGCTGACGAATTTGCTCTTTTGAGCCACGGGCTCCAGAATCAAGCATCATGTAAACAGAATTAAATCCTTGTTGATCTTCACGAATACGCTTCATTGATAATTCAGTCAATTCAGCATTTGTTGAAGTCCAAATATCAATAACCTGATTATAACGCTCATTATTGGTAATTAAACCCATGTTGTAATTAGCCATTATTCCATCAACTTGTTTATTAGCAGCATCAATCATTGAATATTTTTCTTGTGGAATAATTATATCTCCTAAACTAAAAGACAAACCACCTTTGAATGCAAAATTATATCCTAATGACTTAATTTCGTCCAAAAAGCTAGCTGTTTCAGGCACAGATGTTACCTTCAATATGCTGTGGATAATATCGCGAAGAGACTTTTTAGTTAAAACTTCATTAATATATCCAGCTGCAGATGGTACTTTTTCATTAAAAAGTACACGCCCAACAGTTGTTTCAATTAACTTAGTTTCTAATTCACCTGATGTATTTAAATCTTGTGTCCTAACTTTAATCTGAGCATTTAAATCAACACGTTTTTCATTATATGCAATTATTACTTCTTCAGGTGAATAAAATGTTAATCCCTCACCTAAAATCTTAATCCCTTTAGATGATTTTCTAAGTTTAGTCATATAATATAACCCTAACACCATATCTTGTGAAGGTACAGTAACCGGTGAGCCATTAGCAGGATTTAAAATATTATGCGAAGCTAACATCAAAAGTTGTGCTTCTAAAATTGCTTCAGGACCAAGCGGTAAATGAACCGCCATTTGATCTCCATCAAAATCAGCATTAAATGCCGTACATACAAGAGGATGTAATTGTATTGCTTTACCTTCAATAAGTTTAGGCTGAAAAGCTTGAATTCCTAAACGATGTAATGTTGGAGCTCGATTTAAAAGTACTGGGTGTCCCCTTAGGACATTTTCTAAAATATCCCAAACAACAGGTTCTTTTTTATCTATAATTTTTTTTGCAGATTTAACAGTTTTAACAATTCCCCTTTCAATTAATTTACGAACTACAAAAGGTTTATATAATTCCGCAGCCATATTTTTTGGTAAACCACATTCAAACAACTTGAGTTCTGGTCCAACAACAATTACTGAACGAGCTGAATAATCAACACGTTTACCTAAAAGATTTTGACGGAAACGTCCCTGCTTTCCTTTTAATGAATCTGAAAGAGA
>Ga0160423_10000261_pt1 | contig 42176 bp, 30 predicted proteins | sample CRUFie14St8metaG_FD_108191 | JGI IMG/M metagenome (GOLD analysis project Ga0160423, IMG submission 108191) | Marine microbial communities from the Costa Rica Dome - CRUD Field 142mm St8 metaG | ecosystem: Environmental > Aquatic > Marine > Oceanic > Photic zone | place: Costa Rica: the Eastern...
AAGGGTGGAGGAGATCTTGTCAAGATTAATGAACCAAGATCATTTAAATCATTGAAAGAAAGAACTTCATATGAAAATTCTATGATTATCTTAGTCAAGCGTGAAAGAGAGATTGTGCATATACCAATAAATAAAGGTATGGCATCAAGGATTATTGTAAAAGGTAATAATAATTCGCTATCACCAGAAAAATTTAAATCCTTCATGAAGTAAATGTCATTACCAAGTTCAGCAGCGCAATATGGTAATATAACCAAATTTTCAGTATTTTCAAACTATACTGGAAAGGAGATTGATATTAGGGGTGGTCTCGCATCATTTAAATATTATGAAAGTATTATGGATAATACGGTCAGAGTTCAGGCAAATATTGTAGATGGTGGTGTTGAAGTAGGTAGCGAAGATTCTGCTGCTAAAATTGAATATCCACAATCACTTACAGTTGGTGAGAAGTGCCTTATTTCTATTGAGGATGGATATGGTCAAGAAATAAACTTATTAGATGAATATCATCTAAGAGTAAAAAATACTAGTAATAGCATGTCAAATGCTTTATCATCTTTTTATACTTTAAACCTTTGGTCTGAAGAATCTATCAAAAATTATGAGGTTTCTAGAAGAGTTGTTGGTAAATTTGAAGGAAAAGTTAGTGATACAGTTTTACGAATATTAAGACTTGATTTAGAGACAGAAAAGGAGGTTTTTATTGATAGTACTCTAAATGAACTTGTTGTTTATGGTGAGAGAAAAAAACCCCTAGCAAAAGTACACGAATTAGCTGCTAGATCTGTTCCTGATATTCCAGATGCTACTGGTCTTCGGGCTGGATATCTTTTTTATCAGAATAGTTTAGGATATTATTTTAGATCTATAGATAAACTCTTTACTCAACAACCAGCAAGAAGATTTATACACAATAATACTACAGGATTACCAGAAGGTTATCATGCTAAAATATTAGCCTATAATTTTAATAGTTTTGTTGATCTTGAGTCTAAACTTATAGATGGATCTATGTTTGAATCAGAAGTAATATCATTTAATACTTTTAATTCTGAATATAAAGGTGAGGAACAAAATCTATTTGATGCTAGAAAACAGACTGAAGATGAAGAATTTACTGGAGGAGAAGATCAAATAAAGATAGCAGATGATCTTGAACTTGGTTCAACAAGAACAGATTTTAGAACAAGAGATGTTGGAATTTCAAATCCAGGAAATACTCTTGAAAAGCAATTAGAAGAATCAACGAGAGATAATTACGATGTAGACACTATTTTACGGCAATCTAGAACAAGGTATGGTAACTTATTTACAGTCTCAATGTCTATAACAATACCAGGAGATTTTGGTCTACATTGTGGAGAATTAGTTCATGTAGCGTTAGCAGAACAGTCAACATCAAAAACCATACAAGAAAGTCAGCGTAATAGTGGCATATATATGATAGTAGATTTATGTCACTATATTGATTCTAATCCTGCTGCAACTGGTACTAATGGAAACTGTTATACTAGGTTGAATTTAGTTAGAGATACATTTGGAAAAAAAACCACTACTTAGGAAAATTTAAATGGAAAGTATTGAAAAGCATATTGAAAAGGATAAGAAAATCCTTGAGGATCCTACAACCAATCCACAAATGCGTCGTCACATTGAAGGCGAACTGCATGAGTTGGAAGAGTATGTAGAGCATCATAAAAAAGAAATCGAAGCAGGAGATCATCACGATCCTACTTACTTAGAACTTTTCTGTGATCAAAACCCCTCCGAACCAGAGTGCCTGGTATATGACGACTAATTATGACGGATAGAAATTCTTTAATTTGGCATGGGCAGATAGTAGATGACCTCGTTTGGAAGGATAATGAAAACTCTGAAAAATGGGGAAATAGTGATGATGTTCCAGGATGGCACAAAAGATATAAAGTCAGAATTTTTTCTGAACATCCAAAATCAAAAGAAGAATTACCAGATAATTCACTTCCTTTGGTAGATGTAGTTTATCCAGTTACTGGAGGAAGTGGTCATGCTTCATCTTTCCAAACATCAAATTTAAGGAAGGGATCCTACGTTATTGGGGTATATGTAGAAGACCATCAACCTATAATTATTGGTACATATGGAAATAGTGATCAAACGCCACTATTATTTTCAAATCCACCAGAAGGATATATACCATTCTCTGGATTATATGATGAGAAAGTTCCTTGGTATTCAATTCCCGGAGAAGGTCAAAACGGACAGGGAAATGTTTATGGAAGTCCTAATGAAGCTACAGGATTCTTAGGAACTAACTGGGAAAGTGTTAGTGATCTCAATATTAAAAAACGAATACACAAGGAATCTCCGTTAAAATCATCACACAAATGTGCTCAAGGTAGTGGCGCAATTGGTGGTATGCAATTAGCGATCCTTGATATGATTACTGAAATTGAAGATATTAAAAAAAGAACTACAAGTTGGTATCAAGGTGTTCAAGATTGGTCAGATAATGATATAAAAAAGGCAATAGAAAAGGCATCTAAAGATGTTTCAAAAGAACTAAAGGATATAATTGAAGATATTCGTCAATTTATAACTGCACAAGTAAATGATATCACCAAAGCATTACAAAGTTTAGTTCCACCCAATGAAAGACAAAAAAGTCAATCTGCAGTAGAAACAGTCTTAGATTTAATAAATTGTGTATTTGATAAAGTTGTCAATGCACTTATTAGTATGGTTGTCGATATGTTATTATCGATAGTTGATCGTTATATAAATGCTCCTCTAGCTGCTATAGAAACACTTGGTCAAACATTAATAGGAAATGTATTTGGATATATTCTAGGAAGTATTGATAAAATTATGGCACCATTAGCATCAGTATTTGGTGCTGCAGACGGACTTATATCCTCAGTGTCAGGATCATTATTAAGTTTTCTTGGAGAAATATTAGGATTCCTATCATGCCAAAATGATTCAAATTGTCCAGAGGTAACTAAATGGAGTATGGGTGGAGGAAATGGAACAAGAACAGAAAATTTCTCATCAGATATTAATTCAGTTCTAGATAAGGTAAAGGAGATTGGTAATCAAGTTGCAGCACTTGGAGATCCTGATACATTTTCATTTGATCTTGATTTTTCAGGAGCAGTTGCTGATAGTATAGCTCAACATAATGTTGGTCCTATACTTTGTGGTCCTCCAACAGTTGAATTCTTTGGCGGTGGAGGAGGAAGTGGTGCTAAAGGAAATGCTATTGTAAGTGCAACTGGGGAGATTCTTGGAATTGATATGGTTTCTTTTGGAAGTGGATATACAAAAGCACCTATCGCAAAAATTGTAGATCCTTGCGGAAGAGGTCAAGGTGCAGTACTTCTTCCTATTATAGGATCAAATCAAGGTGGTGGATTTGTAAACAAAGAACCAGTTTCAGTTAGTAAAGATCCCAATTTTGAAGACAATCCATCAGTTACATTTAGTGGTGGAGATAAAGAAATTCTTACTGTAACTAATACTACTTTTATAACCACAGAATCAACTATAAAAGCACATTGGGAATTAACTTCACCAAGACAAGCGAATCTAGTAGTCACAGGAGAAGGAAATGCTAAAATTAGAATAGATATGGAAGTTGATGATAATCCTGATGCTTATGGATCATCATATAGTGACGCATTTATTTCAGGAACTGGGATTGATTTTAATTTTGGTGATGGGCAAGAAGATGATTTTGATGAACATAACTTCACACCAGGAACTTATAAATTCACAATAACTGGTCTTATAATGGATCTAATCTTAGAAAAAGATAATAAGAGAATTAAACTAAGAGATACCGATGGACAGGATACTAACGCATCATTTGAAATTACTGAAATAACACAAGGTTCTTATCTTAAAGAAACAGAAGTACCTGAAACTGAAGTAGTTACAACTCCGTTAGTAGTTCGTGATAATTTAAATCCTTTTGAACCAACTAAAATTCTTGAAGACTATGATTATCCTAGAGATGATCGAGGTTTGACAAGTGGAAATCCCTGTGCTGCAACTACAAACCTCAGTGTTGTGTCTTCATATGAATTATATGAAAACTATGAATTCCTAACTACAAGAGAACCTGGATTTTATCCAAAAGTTAATGGTGAGTGGGCATATCATAATTATGGTGGTCAAGCTGAACTTTGGTCAGGAGAAAATGATTTTATTGAAAAAATAGTTACTTTAGAAGGGGGTAGTGGTTATGGATTGCAAGTTCTGGTAAGATTAGAAGCACTTCTTGGTAGATCTGGAAGACCAAATAATACTAAGTATAAAATTATATCAATAAGAAATCATGGTATTGGATATTCAGTTGGTGATATATTAAGATTTCCAAATATTGATGGTAGACCCACTAATAATATGGGTGATGTATTTAAAATTACTGGTTTAAGATCTCTTGAATCTTTTAATGGTAGTGAATCAGTAGAAACTGAGTCTGTTGAAGTGGTAGCTGGCGGAGGTATGTTAAGTTTCAGTCTCTATAATAATTATGAAATAGTTCAACCAACAGGTTTTTATCCATCGGAGTTGGGTGAACCAGTCTATCATGTTTGGGGTGGTAAAGTAGAGGCATGGGGAGAACTTGATGATACTGTTGTATTAGAAGTTAAACCTGTAGGTGGTAGTGGAAAAGATATGGTTCTTACCATGAGATTTAGTGCTTATCCTGGAATAGCAGGAAACCCAAATAATACCATGTATTCAATCATAGAAATTACTAATCCAGGAACTGGATATAAAGTAGGAGAAACATTGTCAGTTCCAGATGTTAGTTTTTCAACTACTCCAGGATTTGATTTAAGTGAAGAAGCCATTTTTATTGGAGATACAAAATCACTTAGTGACATGGGTCAAATAATTAGAGTTGATAGTGTAAGTGATCCAATATTTGAAGATCGTATTATAGAACAAGAAATTATTCCTACAGATCCATCAACTATAAATGACACTAATACTGGAATTGGAATAACCTTTGGTGGAGGAAGTGACGTTGTATGTCCTCCAAACTTAATCATAGACACTTTCAATGATACATGTAATAAAGAAATTAAAGATACGGATTCACTAGGTGTTACTCAAATTATTGTTATTCAACCAGGAGTTGGTTACACCAGTTCTCCAGATGGTTCTTTAGGTGGATCTGGAAGAGTTTGGGCAAATCCAGAAGATACAGTTGTACAAAGGATTGATGGACGATGGGATATTCCATATCCACCAGATATTCAACTCCCAGATAATTTAACTTTATGTGATAAAATATATCCTCCAGGTAATCCACCACCTCCAGGTGATCCAGGTGACCCTGGAGAACCAGGTGATCCAATTATTCCTGATTCTCCTGGAGGTCCAGGCGATCCTGGTTCAGGAGATCCAGGTGGACCACCTCCAGGTGATCCAGGTGGAGATGATCCTCCGCCAGGTGATCCCGGTGACCCTGGAGAACCAGGTGATCCCGTTATTCCAGATCCACCACCTCCACCAGATGATGATGTTAATATAATAGGACCTCCAGAATATCCTACAATTGGACCTCCAATATATGATATAATTTTATATCTTTGTGATGTTTATATTGAAAATGGTGGAGTAAATTATTCACCGGAAGATACTATAGAGATAATTCCTGATCATGGTGCTTCTGCAGAACCAATTATTTCAGATACAGGTGTTTTATTAGGAGTAACTATTCTAGATGGAGGGGAAGGATTTACTGAAAGACCTATCTTGACATTAAAAAGTGCTACGGGTTATAATGCAGTTATGGTTCCAGTATTCTGTATAGACAGAATTGGAGACGCAGTAGATCCACCTCCACCTACAGATGTAATATCAGTAATTGATTGTGTAGGAAAACCATTATCAGGACTTGGAAGAGAACCAATAGATAAATCTTCTCTAGAAGAAAACTATCTTCCACAGACAAATAAAGTGGAACAAAGTAACAGACAAGGTGGTATTCCAGAAGAAGTAGAAGAAGTAATTGATTGTGTAGGAAAACATCCATTAGAGGACAATACGTAACATGCAAAATTTTCACACTATAAGATATGGAAATAAAGATGGTGAATTAAAGTTTGGTCACGTTCATAGTGATCAACAGATGTCATCATTTTTAATAAGAAGTGGTCATGATGATCGTCATTTTATGACTATGGATTGTACTGGAAGTAAACCTGAAGGTAGAAAAGGTGGAACTTTAAACTCTTGTCCAGGATCTTTTCAAATAAAATGTGGTGATGATGTTGATGATAATATTCCTGCCCTCTTTATTGAAGCAGTAAATGGAGATATTGTTTTAAAAGCTAGTCGCGGAAGAATCCGCATGGAAGCAGAAAATATTGACATGATTGCTTCTGGTTCTGGGGGTGGAATTGGAAATATACACATGACTGCTAATGAAAATGTTGACATAAAATGTAAAAATTTTGATTTTACTGCACGTTCTTTAGGAAAAGTTATATCTAATGGGGCATTAAAAATTACAGGAGACACAGTATTAAATATATACGGAAGTATAATTGATGCAGCATCAGCAGCATCAAAAGTTAAAAAATCCAAGGCTGGTCCATGGACAACAGAAACTGAGAACAATTCTTTAATTTAAACGGTTATGACACTTAAAACTGATGACTTTTATGTAGGAAAACGTTTGTTTGTTGGTGAAGGATTTCCGATTGGATTAGGAATTGGTCCTGCTGAAGCAAGAGGTTCTGCATATTTTGAAGGACCTACAATTACTGGGGAACCATTAACGTTTCCGATTCCTCAGGCAACTACAATGATTGGTCCAAACAGAAATACTGAGGTAATTCCTCCTATAATTTTTGGAGCAATTTCTGGTTTTAATTTCTCACCATATTCATTATCGGTTGTGGGTGATGCATGTATTTTTGATAATTTGACCGCTAATGGCATGGTTAATGTAGGAACTCACGTTCTTGCACAAGGAGAAGTAATTTCAAGAACATTAGGAGGACAACACATCCTCTCAATGAAAAAGAATTTTGATATTCCTCATCCAAAAAAAGAAAATTGGAGACTGAGACATACTTGCCCAGAAGGACCTTCTAATGATGTATATCATAGAGGTAAAATAAATAATAAAAATCACATAGATCTCCCTGATTATTGGGAGACTTTTGTTGATATAGACTCCATTACAGTAAATATAACTCCCATTGGAAGTTGTCAAACTATTTTTGTAGAAAAGATAGAAGATAATAAAGTTTACTTAAACTCAAATTCTGAAGAACCAATTAGTTGTTACTATCATATCTTTGCAGAAAGAAGTGATGGTGAAAAACTAATCCCAGAATATGAAGGAGAAACTCCAAATGACTACCCAGGTAACAACGATGAGTATTCCGTTGTTGGTTGGGATTATGACAATAGTAGAGGTATAAAATGACACAAGAATTTCCGGGTTATAATGAAGAAGAACTTCTAAAGATTCCTGTAGATCCAGTAACTGGAGAAAAAATAGATGTTGGTAAAACTCTTGAACCAAGAGAAATTGGAACTAAAAATTGTGATGCTAAAGTAATTGGAGGACAACCACACTATAGATATGATTATGTACCAAAACCACAAAATGATGATGACGATATAGATCCACAACTTAAGAAAATACTGAAGGACGAATGTACACCTTTTTATTACTATAATGTAAAATTTGGCAATGTCTCAACTGAACAAGAAGTGATGTCAAATAATGGTATGCATCAACTGTCTAATAAAAAAAACTTACCATTTGATATGCCTCATCCCAATAAAAAAGGATGGAGACTAAGGCATGTTTGTATTGAAGGACCAGAGATTGCAGTATATTGTAGAGGAAAAGTTCCAGAAGATGGAATAATTAACCTACCAAGTTATTGGGAAGGACTAATTAATCCAGAGGATATGACAATTAATATTACACCAATGGGGCATTGGCAAGAGTTATTTGTCAAGGAAGTTAGATGGGGTAAACAAGTAGTTGTTAGAAACAACGCTGGTGGTTCTATCAATGCAGACTATCATATTGTTGCTCGTAGATTAGATGATGATCTTATTGTAGAATATGAAGGAGAAAATTATACAGATTATCCTGGAGGAAACGAAGGATATTCATTTAACTATGAACATAACTATGTTGAAGGTTTAATTAAGGACACTGTAGAAAAAACTATTAGAAGTATAAAGGAGAAGTAATATGGGAGTTAATTTTCCATTTGCAGGACTACCTGAAGAATTTACACATGTTGGAATAGCAACTGTCTTCCAGGGAACTATCAATCCAAATCAAGCATTAACTGTTGAAAATGGTGCTAATGTCATTGGAGTTGTAACTGCAACATCATTTAAAGGTTCTGGTGCTTCTCTTACTACACTTAATGCATCCAGACTTTCTTCTGGAACTATACCAGGTGCTAGATTTCCTGCGACACTACCTGTTGCTAGTGGTGCTAACTTAACCAACTTAGATGCATCTGATCTTGCTTCTGGAACTATTCCTGATGCTAGATTTCCAGCAGTACTTCCAGCAATCAGTGGTGCTAACTTAACTGACCTTCCAGGTGGCAGCGGTGGAGGAGGAAATGGTGCTCAAGGAACGCAAGGTATTCAAGGAACCCAAGGGCCTACTGCAGGTCTTCAAGGAGCACAAGGACAAAGTATCCAAGGTATTCAAGGTATCCAGGGTATTCAGGGTATCACGGGTATTCAAGGTATCCAGGGTCTCCAAGGTATCTTAGGTGTTCAAGGATCTAGTGGAGGTAGTGGTCTTCCTCAGAATAGTAAAGAGGGTGATTCATCTCCATACACCTTAGTTGCATCAGATGCTGGAAAACATATTATAATTGATACTAATGGGATAAATCTTAATAATAATATCTTTACTACTGGTGAAACTGTTACTATCTTTAACGACTCTACAACTACACAGATGTTGAATGTTGCTAATGGTGTTACTGTAATAAGAGCTTCCCTTGGTGATACTGGTAATAGAGGATTAAATCAATATTCTCTTGTAACTTTACTTTGTATCGGTTCTAATAAGTATGTAATTACTGGTGCAGGATTGACATAATGTCTATTTCTATTATTGCAGCGAATACAAATAGTCAGGTTGCTATCGGATATAGTTTTGTTTCCCATTTAAATAGATTTGATCAACTTCTTCCACAAATATCATTAAATCTTTATCACTTTAGTGAAGGTTCTGCTGCTTCCAAACCTGTTTTAGTTTCCATTCATGGAGGAGGTTGGTATCAAGGAGATAAAATTCGTTTTGATTCACATAAACCAAGATTTTTTAATGACTTGGGTATGCTATATGTAAGTCTTAATTATAGATTAGCAAGACCACCTCTAACTAATAATTCTCCTTACAACAATAGTTATGATCCAAATAGAGTTAGATTTCCTACACTTGTTGAAGATTGTGCAAATGCTTTAAAATGGATTACAGATAATATTTCAGATTATGGAGGAGATCCAAATAATATAGTTTTATTTGGACATAGTGCAGGAGCACATCTTGCTTTACTGCTATCAACAAATACCAGTTATATTAATGCGGCTGGAGTCAATGTTAGTCAGATTAAATCTTGTATATCAGTAGACACATCATTTTTTAATATTAAAGATATTGTAGATAATAAAAGTACTGCAGATTCAACAGAAGGAGGTAACTCCGCACTACTTTGCGAAAATGCTTTTGGAATTGAATATAAAGCGTCCAGAATTATAAATGACTTCTCTAGTGTTGCAGAAGAAACTGCTGCATACAATGCGGGATCTCCAGATGAACATATATCATCTGGAATAGTACCTAGTTTTTTAGTTTGCATTCAAGGTAATCCTACTAGAAGGCAGAAATGCCGCGACTTTATAAGTTCTTTAAGTACAGTTGGTATAGGAACATCAATATGCATATACTTAGATACATATGACCACGAAGAGATGCAAAGTCATATAGGTAATCCTTTAACTATTCCAGTTGGCAATTCATTACCTACTGCTGCACAAATAGAACAAGGAGCTGCAGACGTAGACATAAGTTCATTTATTTCTAGGTATCTAACTCAAATAGGTATTATTTAAGCGTATGCCAGTTGACAGGGGTTTGTTCGTGTGTTATGGTGTAGAGGTACTTCAACCTATTCAGATGAACGACGAATACTTGACACGGTGCGTTGTCAACCCAATCAACCGATCTGTCAATATCTATTCAAACGAAGGAAATCACAAAACTATCAATTGTCAAACAGTAGATGAGTTTATTAATGTTCTTGGTGTGATTCGTAACTTAGTTTCTGAAGACGAACTTGTATTTACAGACTGATGTCATTCATCAAACATAATCTTTCCGATCTTGTAGAAAGGAAAGTCAAAACTACTCCAGAGAATGTTCAAGAAGCAAACGAGGGTTTATTTCGTGCAAAAATGACATTACCTGCTGCAGCAAAACACTGTGGCATGACTCATAAAGAAATGAAATTAACTTTTTGGGAGTTTCTAAAATATAATCCAATTGATTACAAGGAAGAAAACAACTGATCTATATAATATCATTGCATTCTTACGAGTTATGGAATATCAATATGAAATTTCATGCCGATATTGTTGGTATAATAACAGATCACAACTAGTAAGAATGTATTTTATAGAAGGTACTCCGTTTACATTTGATGACGTTCCTGATGCATTTTATGATGATCAAGAAATCTTAGATTTAGCAGACTGTATGGATTCTTATGAAATAGAAGATATTTACAGATCATCAGACTATCTAATTGCAGAACAATGTCATCCCATTTTATTTGAATTAAAATTAAGAAACCCAGAACTATTACCTATTGACTGATGAAAATAAATCTTTGGTATAGCAAATCTATGGTTCAGTGGAGATGGACTCTATCTGAAGAATTTAGAAATGGTGTAACTAAAATAGAGCAACATTCTGGACAAAGGCCAGACTTAAGAGATGCTATGAATGACGTTGCAAATACCGTAGAACATATATTAGAAAACCATGACAAAGATAAGCATTAATGCTCAATGAAGAGTGATTTTTATATAGATAAAGTCTGTAAGGAAGATGTGAAGGATCTTCTTTATACTCATCATTACTTAAAAGATGAATCAAAAGACTTTAAATCTGGATATAACTACGGACTTTTCAGGCGTACTGATTGGGAATGCCCTCTTAGAATTGGGGGGTGTATTGGTGTTTGCATTTTTACTGGCCTCCCAGTTCCAGAAATTGCCGTAGGTGCATTTGGGTTAGAAAGAGATCAACAGGAAGGTTTATTTGAACTTTCTCGTCTCTGTATTGATCCTAAAACACAGGAAGAAGAATATAATATTACATCATGGTTTGTAAGTAAATGTATCAAGAAATTAAGAAAAGACGTTAACGTTCGAGCTATTCTTAGTTACGCTGATAGTTCTCGTCATAGTGGAACTATATACCGTGCTTGTAATTTTAATTATTATGGGTTAACAGAACCAAAGAAAGATTTCTATTACTTAGATGGAACAAAGCATTCTAGAGGATCTGTAAAAGGATTAGAAGGTGAGTGGAGAGAAAGATCTCGTAAACATCGGTATCTAATTGTATTCGACAAAAGGTTAAATATTTTATGGAAACCAAGTTAATTATTTTGTTAATAAATAAGATATAATAGAAATTATAGTAGTAATAAAATGGGTCTCAGTCGTCTGGACAATTTTCTTAAGAATGTAAAAGGTGAAATAATTTACGTAGATTCTAACAACATTGATGCTACTGATGCGGTAGAGAATCAAGGAAATTCCCTTGCAAGACCGTTCAAAACTCTACAAAGAGCATTAATAGAAGCGGCTAGATTTTCTTATCAAGGTGGACTTGATAACGATAGATTTAATAAAACAACTATTTTACTATATCCAGGTGATCACTATATTGATAATAGACCTGGATGGATTCCAACGACTGAAGGTAACTTCCTATTAAGAGGCGGAGTTTCTTCCACAGACTTTAATCAATTTTCTGCCGCAAGTAATTTTGATATTACGAGTCCTATCAATGATTTATATAAACTCAATAGTGTTCATGGTGGAGTAATTGTACCAAGAGGTACTTCAATTGTTGGAATGGATCTTAGAAAGACTAAGATTCGTCCAAGATATGTACCCAACCCACTCAATGATAATATTGCAAGATCTGCACTATTAAGAGTTACTGGTGCTTGTTATTTCTGGCAACTCTCGTTTTTAGATTCTAATCCTAATGATTTCTGCTATAAAGATTATACAACAAATAAATTTACTGCAGATTTCTCTCACCACAAATTAACATGTTTTGAATATGCTGATGGTGTAAATCCTGTTGTCATCAATGATGAATTTGTTTCATATTCAACAGATCGTACTGATCTGGATATGTATTATGAAAAAGTTGGTTTACTGTTTGGTGTATCCAGCGGAAGAAATGTTGCTCCCGATTATCCAAATGTAAATCTGGATATTCAACCCAGAGTAGAAGAATATAGAATTGTTGGTACTAGAAGTGGTGAAGTTGGTATTGCAAGTATTAGATCTGGAAATGGCACAATACCATCTAATTTAGTTACTGTAATTTTATCAGAACCTCTTGATGAAATTGATGTAGATAGTATTATCAGAATTGAAGGTATAAATTCTCCTGGTTATGATGGAGAGCATAGTGTTACCCGTGTCATTAATTCCTCAGAAATACAATACAAATTAGATTCTATTCCATTAGATGCAAATCCATCTACATCAGGTGCTACAACAAACATTATTATTGACACTGTAGATTCAGCATCTCCATATATCTTTAACTGTTCTCTCAGATCTGTTTTTGGTTTAAATGGACTACATGCAGATGGATCTAAGGCAACTGGATTCAAATCCATGGTTACGGCTCAATTCACTGGAATTGGTCTGCAGAAAGATAATAATGCTTTCGTAAAGTATAATACAGTTAATGGTATCTATCAAGATACTAATACTTTCGGAAATGAGAACATTCACACAGACTCTAGAGCAAGATTTAGACCTGATTGGGAAAACTTCCACATTAAATGTAGTAATGATGGATACATTCAGTGTGTTTCTATTTTTGCTATTGGATTTGCAAAACACTTTGTTGCAGAGTCTGGTGGTGATCAATCAATTAATAACTCTAACTCCAACTTTGGTTCTCATGCATTTGTAGCATCAGGATTCAGAAGTGCAGCATTCCCTAAAGATGATGTTGGATATATTACTCATATAATTCCTCCCAAACAGGTAGATTCAAATATCACTAGTTTAGAGTTCTATCCTATTGATATTGATGCTACTACAACAAGTGTATCTAAAGTTCATTTTTATAATCAAAGTAATCTTAATATCGTACCTGAAGATACTTATCAAGGATATAAAATTGGTGCAAAAGATTTTGATCAAATAAAAGTAATTCAAGGAAATAGTACTTATTCGGCAACAATTGTTATGCCGAATACTGAAACTACTACTAGAAGAACTTCAAAGAAAATAAGCACAGTAAGTAAAACTATTGCTGGCATTAGTAGTATTTCAAATAATACTATAACTTTCACCGAACCTCATGAATTTCTTGACGGTGAATCAATTAGAATTATCAGTGATAATGGAAATCTACCTGTAGGATTAGTAGAAGATGAGATATACTATGCAATTACAACTGCCGATGATTTTACAGATTCTGCGGTACAAATTAAAGTAGCGAAGACTGTAAATGATGCCTTAAACAATAATGAAATCTTAATTAATTCTGCTGGCGGAGTTCTTAGAGTCGAAAGTAGAGTATCTGACAAAAAACCAGGAGAACTTGGACATCCAATTCAATATGATTTTACAAAGTTACTATGGTATATAACTGTATCTAATGCTTCAAGTCAGAATACGATAACTAGTGGATTAACTGGAAATGGAGCTACATCAAGATCTTATTTTGAAAGACTTACCGATACTAGAACTGATGACGATAGAATTTATCGTTTGAGATATGTAATTCCTGCAGATTCACCATCTTTAGGAAGACCTCCTCTTGAGGGATACGTCCTACAAGAATCTAATTCTACTATTGGTAAAAATAATAGTGAAATTGTAAAACAATTTAGTATAACTGATTCTACTTTAAGTAACTCCACTGAATTAAGAAACTTTAGAATTATCAATTCTGCTACTTGGGGAGCATCTGTAGGTGGAGGTGGAACAGCAACTGGTATTGCGACCTTTACTTCAGAATTACCTCACGATTTAATCGCAGGAACAGAAGTTGAAATTGTAAGTATTGCAAGTACAAATAATACTACAGCAGCTACAAATCGTGGATTCAATGGTAGATTTGAAGTTACTGGTATATCAACTGTAGTAAATCAATTCAGTGTAGAAATTCCAAATGATCCTGGAGAATTTACTGGAACTGCATCTTTAAGAGTTACAAGTATTCCAAGATTTAAGAAAGTTTTTACAAAGGATAGTTTCATAATCTACAGAAGTGAAGAAGTTCAAGAGTATATACAAGGACAACAAGATGGTGTTTACAATTTAATTGTATTAAATGCATCAAATTCTCCAGAAGTAGAACCATTTGCAGCACAAAAATTCTTACAACCAGTTAAAAATCTTTATCCACAATTAGATAGAGATAATCTAAAATCTGATCCTGCTGCATCTTCTTCATATGCACTTTCAGATGTACTAGGAAAAGTAGTACTAAATGACCCTGAGAAGAGTGAAACAAAAGAAACATTAAATAAATTCCTCTACAACTTTGGTTCTGGAAATAAGATTGTTTCAATTACTCCATTAGGAGGAAGTAATGTAAGACTTAAAACTGAAAAAAATCATAACTTTAGTAAAGTTACCAGTGTAGATATCACAAATACTGGAGGTGGATATGGAACTGGTGCTGTTGGTTCATTCTTTGGAGCAGAATTAACTGGAGGATCTGGTTCTGGAGCAAATGCTCTAGTATCGGTAAATGCAGCTGGACAATTAACTGGAGTAAGAGTAATTCATGGTGGAAGTGGATATAATACTGGAGATACTCTAGGTCTTGCTGGAATTAGTACATTTGCAGCTGTTACAGAAGCAACATTTAACGTTTTAGCAACTAGTGATTGCATAGATGATATAGTTGAAATTACTGGTGTTAATCATAGAAAGTATAATGCTTTTGGTAGAATTATTTCAATAGTTTCTCCCAATGAAATTGATGTAACTCTAGACAACTATGGATATCATGCAAATCTACCAGAACCAGATAATTTAGATTTATCTAATGCAACATATCACCCAATTGGAACAAAATGTTTTAATATTGCTAGTGTATCATCTGATTCTAACAATAGAACTTTAACTATAACTAAGTCTTCTACAGAGTCAACTGTTAAATTAAATGTTGGTGATACTATTAGGGTTTCAAATAATTCTGCTAATGGTATATTTGATACTAATACCACAATAAATCGTGAAAGATCTTTTGTAATTGATAGTATTAGTGGAAATAATATTACAGTTAAATATGGAGATTTTTCTATAGGTCAATTAAATCTTTCAGCCTCTGGAGATTTTATATTCCATAATGGATATTCTTCAAGAACTGGATCTTCAGATGTTATTGGCACAAGAACTGTACCCATCTACAAAGATGCTATTGGAACACTTCAGTCACAAATTTCAACAAGAACAACAGATGCTTTCACAATTGCTGGTCTAACTAATCTTGGTTTAAATATTGGAGACTATTTACAAGTTAATAATGAAATAGTTAGAATTAAAGAAACTGTTTCGACAACAGTAGGAATTGTAAATATCAGTGTTTTCCGTGGAGTATTAGGATCACAAGCAGAAACTCATAATCTAGGCGATCCAATCAAACAAATTAAAGTAATTCCAGTTGAACTTAGAAGGAACTCTTTAATTAGAGCATCTGCCCATACTTTTGAATATCTTGGTTTTGGTCCTGGTAATTATTCCACTGCATTCCCAGAGAAGCAAGACAGAAAACTAAGTGCGGATGAAGAAAAACTTTCGCATTCATTGAGATATAATGGTGGTGTCAGTGTATTCTCTTCTATGAATGCTGACGGAAACTTCTTTATTGGTAATAAAAAAATTAACTCTGCAAGTGGTAAAGAGGAAGTATTTGATGTACCAGTCCCATCAAATGTAGGAGAAACTGATTATAAGAGAACTGACTATAATATTACAAGTTCTGATAAAGTTTCTGTTTCAAAATCTATTAAAGTTTCTGGAGGAAAGGATAGTAAAGACATTTCTGAGTTTTATGGACCTGTATTCTTTGGTGATAAAATTACCTCAACATCAACCAAAGGTCTTGAGTCCGTATCTATCTTCCTACAAGGTGATGAAACTATATCAAGAAAGTTTACAATATCAGATACTCAACCTACAATTGCAGGTAATCCTGGTGATATTGTATTTAATTCAAAACCTGCTGATGCAAAACTTGTTGGATGGATTTATGTTACTGGAAATCAGTGGTTAGAATTTGGTGACTCTCCAGGAATTGAAATTACAACAGATAATTCTTCTGGTACAGATCATTACTTAACTTTCCTTGAAACTTTATCTCCCCCAGATGAAATTGAGAGTTTAAAAAATTCCTCAAAACTTAAATTTAAACCAGCAACAGGAGAATTAACTGCAACAAAATATCAAGGTGATGGTGGAGAACTTGATAACATTCATCCAGCAGCATTAATCCCAAGAGATCCTGTAAAATCTAATAACTCTTTTGAGAATTATCTGTATGAAACTAGGAAACAATTTACTTTAACTGATAGTAAAACAATTACTGGATCTGCAGTATTTGGAGAAACTGTTTTCACAAGTCTTGATGTTATAGATATTCCATCGGGATTGAATCTTTCAGTATCACCTGGAACAAATTTTGTAGTTGGAGAAATCAGCGGTGTATTTAAAACAGATGATAGTCAAGATAATACACAACTTGACACATATACGGGAACATTAGTAGATTGGAAAGTTGGTATTGAAGGTCCTGCATCTGCTCCACATTATGATAATGATGCATTTAAAATTATGGTTCAAGGGGGTGGTGCAAGATCTACCATTCTCTCTGCAGGATCAGACGGAGTTGTTGGTATTAATGCAGTTGAAACAATGTTCAATGCATCACCATCTTCAATTGATAAATTCCAGGCACTACAAGTAAGAGGAAGAGCGAATCAAACAGGTACACATATTTCAATTCTACCAAGACTAGGAAGTTCAGGTGCTGCAGAATTAAGACTATGGAATGGAGGTCCTGTAACTGAATGGTTAATTGGACAAAGATCTGGTACTAGTCATGAGTTAAGTTTCTCAACTTTAATTTCAAATAGTGTAACACCAAGAGTTACTATAGAAACTGATGGAACTATAAATGCAAATAGTTTTAACCTAACATCGGATATTAATTTAAAACAAAATATCCATGTTATAAAAGATCCTTTAACATTAGTAAATCAAATAAACGGAGTTACTTTTAATTGGAAAGATAGTAACAAACCTTCGGCTGGTTTAATTGCACAAGAAGTTGAAGAAATTTTACCAGAACTTGTTAATACTAGTGATAGAGGTAAATCAGTTAATTATAGTGGTATTATTGGATTACTTGTTGAGTGTATTAAGCAACAACAAACTGAAATTGATCTGCTGAAGAAATCTATATCAGATGCTGAATAAATAGAAATTAAGGAACTTGACTAAAGTTAGAATCTAATGTCTTTACTTAAAGTAGATACTATAAGAAATAGGAGTAATAGTGGTGCTCCCGAATTTGATCTGGGACTCAATGTAATTACTGGGATATCTTCTCTAGGGAGTGTGAAGGTTCATGCAGGAATTATAACATCGGTATCTAATACAGGAATTGTTACTTTTTATGGAGATGGAAGCGGTCTCAGTCAAGTTCCAAATTCATCTCTAATTAATTCAACAATTTCTGGTAGAGCTCTTGGAACAAATTTAAGAAATTTAACTCCAGGAAGTTATATTACAGGAAGTACTTATAATGGTGGTACTGCAAGAACATTTGCTGTAGATGCAACTTCTTCAAATACTGCAAGTAAAGTAGTTGCTAGAGATGCTAATGGAGACTTTTCATCTCGTTATATCACTGCAACTCAATTTGTAAAAAGTGGTGGAACTTCTTCACAGTTTTTAAAGGCTGATGGAAGTATTGATTCTAATACCTATCTAACGAATGTTAATCTTGGAAATGGAGAATTAACTCTTTCTGCGGGAACTGGAGTTAGTTTGAGTGCTACTCCAAGTTTTAGTGCCAATCAAACCGCAGATAAAACTATTACGGTATCTACAAACGGAACTTCTTCTAACACTGGCAATGCGCTTGTCTTGAGAGGTTCTGGTGGTGAAATATCTGTTGGAGCAATTACTGCTAGTAGTGCTGAATTAACGGGTAATATAACTGCATCTGGATTCTTAGTTACAGGACAAACTGGATTTTTAAAGGCAAATGGAACTGTAGATACTACAACATATCTTTCTAATGGAAATATTAAAGATCCTCAAATAACCTTTACAGCTTCTGGAAGTGGATTTTCTCTTGGAGCAACTCAATCAATTACATTAAATCAATCTGATGCTGCAACTATTGCATTTTCATTAAGTTCTGCTACTGGAAATACTGCAAGCACATTAGTATTCAGAGATTCAAATGGAGATTTTTCTGCTAGAGATATAAGTGCTAGAACTTTTGATACAACTTCAGATGCAAATTTAAAAACTAATGTTCTAAAAGTTGATAATGCATTAGATGTAATTGAAAAAATCAATGGAGTTTCTTTCAAATGGAAGAACAATGGTGAAAATTCAATGGGTGTAATTGCACAAGATGTTGAAAAAGTTCTCCCAGAATTAATTAATAATTCTGGAGACTATAAGTCTGTAAACTATAATGGACTAATTGCAGTATTGATTGAATCTATTAAAGAATTAAAAGAAGAGATAAAAAAACTAAAAAATAACTAAATATTAGTAACTAAAAAGGGGGGATAGTGAACTCCGGGAGATCAAATGTCAATAGATAAGAATTTCGTAATTAAGAATGGATTAGAAGTTGACGCTGGAACATTATTTGTAAACCCACAAAGTAATTCTGTTGGAGTAGGAACTACTAATCCAAACTATAACTTAGAAGTTTCTGGTATAATTGGACTTAGTAGTGCTATTAGTGTCGGTGGTACTACTGGAATTACAGGACAAGCTTTATTTTCAACTGGTGATGGCGCTGAATGGAGAGCATTACCAAATTTAAGGGAAAGTGTATTAGAAATCGCTACCGAGGGACAAACGGTATTCCCTGCGTCAACTATATTTGAACACAATCCACTATTATTAGATGTATTTTTGAACGGTGTAAAATTAAGAGAAATATCAGAATATACTTCCATTAATGATGATACAAGAGTTCAAGTTTTAGTACCTACATTTCTTGGCGATGTTGTAGAATTAATTACCTATAGCGCCACAAGTTTTGCATCAGGATCTCAAGGAATTCAAGGTTTCGGAGGAATAGATGGGGCACAGGGTGCTGATGGTATTCAAGGATCTGATGGTGCATTTGCTGCACAAGGTATTCAAGGTACTCAAGGTATTCAAGGATCTCCAGGTGCTCAAGGATTTGAAGGAGTTCCAGGACCTTTTGGTAATCAAGGTGTTCAGGGAAATGCAGGAATCCAAGGAGAACGTGGTGTTCAGGGAAGTACTGGCCCTCAAGGATCCCAAGGTGTACAGGGACTTATTGGTCCAATCGGAATTCAAGGAGGGATAGGATTCCCAGGTGTTCAGGGTTCTTCTGGTACTCAAGGTAATCTAGGTACTCAAGGTGCTCAAGGTATTCAAGGATCACAGGGTGATCAAGTAACTGCAAAAACATATACATTTACAGCTGCTGGTGGTGAATACTATATTGATGGTATTGTAAAAGATACCCTTCATTTAATTAGAGGTCAAAAGTATATCTTTGATGGATCTGCTGCTACAACTCATCCAATAAGACTATCCACAGATTCTGGAAATAGTGTTCCTTATTCAAATGGTTATACTGTCGGATCTAATAACACTCATACTTTTGTAGTTCCTTATGATGCACCAGATACACTTTATTATTATTGCACCAATCACTCAAATATGGGTGCTTCTATATCTATTAAAGATCTAACAGGAAACGATCTTCAAGGTATTCAAGGAATCTCTGGATCTGCAGTAGCACAAGGTATACAAGGTAGTACTGGTCAAGGTACTCAAGGTACTCAAGGTATCCAAGGTATTCAAGGAACAGGTATTCAAGGTACTCAAGGAATACCAGGATCATATGCTGGGCAAGGTATTCAGGGTACACAAGGCGCTCAAGGTAGTTTTGGTATTCAAGGAACTGCTGGAAACTTTGCAGGTCAAGGTATTCAAGGTATCCAAGGTCTTCAAGGTATTCTTGGTCCTCAGGGTGATGTAGGTATTCAAGGTGTTCAGGGAATTATTGGTAATCAAGGTATTCAAGGACGCCAAGGTTTACAAGGTCCATTTGGAACACAGGGACCATTAGGATTCCAAGGAAACCAAGGTGTACAAGGTACTCAGGGATTAGTTGGTGCTGTAGGTTCTCAAGGAACTGCTGGTGAATTTGCAGCTCAGGGTATTCAAGGTACTCAAGGAACTTCAGGTGCTCAAGGTGCAGCATCAAATGCTGAAGGTTATTGGGAAAAGAATACATATAACTCTGGTATTTCAACAACATCAGATGTTGGTATTGGAACAACGTCTGTTTACGGACCAAATGCAGTTGACCGTGGAAATACTGCACTACTTGCAGTTGGTTCAATTAGAACTCGTAATGTCAATTCAATTAATTTAAATCTATCTGGAATTGCTACTGTAGGAAGTGGTTTGAATGTAGTAGGAGTAACTACATTATCTTCTGGAAGAATTCAAATTGATGGAGCACAAAACATAAGAATTGGTAATTCTGCAGCAGGTAGTGGTAGTAATAGAAACATTGCAATTGGAGATCAGGTTTTAGGTTCTCTTGCTAGTGGTAATGGTAGAAATATTGGTATTGGTGAATTTGCACTTAACGATATTACTAGTGGCGCATATAATGTTGGATTAGGTGTAAGGGCAGGACAAAAAATAGACTCTGGTTCTTATAATGTTGTTATAGGTGGATATGATGGAGATGAAACAAGTTTAGATATTACAGCATCATCAAATAATGTAGTAATTTCTGATGGTGAAGGTAATATTCGTCAGTATATTGATTCTGATGGAAAAGTTTGCATCAATACAACTGTACCTCGAACTGAACTAACAGTTTCTGGTATTGTTTCCGCAACAAGTTTCTATGGACAATTAAATGCTTCTCAACTTACAGGATCAATGCCTGCAATTGATGGTAGTAATTTGATAGGAGTTGTTGCTACAAATTCTGGTATTGTATTTGCAAACAATGACACTGTTCTTGGTGTTGGAGCAACACTCAACTTCGCAAATAATTTAGATATTGAACTTAATGCAGGTGTTGCTACGGTATCTATCCCCAATTTAGATATTACCGATTTAAATGTGAGTGGTATATCAACACTTGGGGTCACTACCGTAACTCAACTTAGTGTTTCTGGTGTTTCTACATTTGGTGGAATTATTGAAGCAACATCAGGTGAAAATAAAATACCTTCTTTATACTCTAACTTAGCAGCATTGCCTAGTGCCAGTACATATCATGGTATGTTTGCTCACGTTCATTCTACTGGAAGAGGTTATTTTGCACATGCAAATAATTGGTTAGAGTTGGTTAATAAGGATGTAAATGGTAATGTTGGAAGTGGAACAGAACGTTATAATGTTGGTATTATTACTGCAAACACCGTTACTGCAACCACATTTTCTGGAGGCAGTTTCTCTGGAAGTTTCTCTGGTTCAGGTGCAAACTTAACTAATCTTCCAGCAGGACAATTAACTGGTGCTCTACCATCACTTGATGGTTCTGCATTGACTGGTGTGATTGCATCAGGAACTGGCATTGAATTTAAAAATAATGATTCAACAGTTGGTACAGCAGGAACGGTAAACTTCGGAGACGGATTAGATGTACAATATAATTCAAACACAGGAATTACAACAGTTGTAGCATCTGGAGGATCTCTTCAGTCAAGAACTACAGTATCTGGTTCTACAACGTCAATTGCAGATAACGAAACTGCATATATTTCAATCAATGGATTTAAATCTTATGCTTTAATGCACGTTGCATTATCAGCAGAAGGTTGGATAAGACTATATACTGATAGTACATCCAGATCAAACGATTCTACCAGAAGTCTTGGAGATGATCCACTTTCTGGTAGTGGAGTAATTGCTGAAGTAGCAACTTCAGGAATTTCAACTCAACAAAATATTTCCCCATTTGTACTTGGTGGAAATATGAATGATCCAGTTGACACAACGATTTATGTTGCTATTACTAATCTTTCGGGATCGACACAATCTATTACTGCATATCTAAAAATTCTTCAACTGGAGGCATAAGTAAAAAAATGGCAATTTCAAAAAATATAGTTTCACTCAACGCTGGATTTGGACGTACTGATGTAATTTATCAATTAGAAAAGCAATTTGCAGATTTAAATTTACATGGAACTGGACGTTCTGGATTAATTGTTGGTGTTTCTAGTTATACCGATCCAGGACGAATTTCTTCTGCTACATATGTTGACTATGAAGATATAAGACAAAAATCAACAACCGGAGTTGGAACTGGAGCAAGTTTTTATGTATATAGAGACGGCAACGGGTACGTAGAGCAAGTTCGCCTCAATAGACCAGGAAAAGGATATGCTGCAGGAGATACAATAACACTATCAGCAGAAGATATTGGTGGATCTGCAGGGGGTGCTAATGATATAATAGTCAAACCAATAATTTATGCTCATAAAACTTCAGATGCACAAACATATAATGTAACATTATCAGGTTTTTATGAGATATCTGGAACTGATAGAAATGGAACTATTACGGGTAAAACAATTACTGTTAAAGAAGGTGATAGTATAAGGTTCACCGATAATTTAGGATCTAGTTCTTACGGATTCGGTATATATTGGGATAGAGGACACGCTAGTAATCTATGGAATGCTGCAGATAGTAGTGGGCGTTATTATGGTGGTAACCATAATAGAGTTTTTAATACATATTACAGCAGTAGTAATGGTGGAGGTGGTGAAGTTATTACATGGACACCCGAATGTGGACAAAGAGGAATTTTTAGACTTTTAGATTCTCAATCAGGTACAAATGATCCAATCACAATTATTGTAGAACCAGATACTAATAAATGGGCTTATCCTACTGTTGGAAGTGCAACAACATTTTACGGAAGATTTTCTGATCCAGAGGCAACTTATGCATGGGGAGTATTAAAGCATGACATTGAACCTGACAAAAAATATGGATCAACTTACAGAGGATTTCAAGTTGTTACAGATAACTATATGGCAGTTCATGTTGGAAGTGATTTTTATCCAAACATAGGAATAACTACTGTTTTTAGAAGCACTGATTCCTATACAAGTGCATATAGACGTAATAGATTTTGTGGAGCAAGTTATGCTGATATGCCATATATTATGAGATCTGTACCTGGCATGTTTTATGACAATTCATATAGCAATTCTTATTCTTCCAATCAAAATACCAATTATTGTCAAATTGTAGCAAGTCAATTTAAATATACTGAGTCAAATGCATATCAATTAGACTTAACTTCATATAAATCAGGATTAAATCCAAGATTTGTTGTTTATTCTTATAGACAACCAACACGGTCTTCAACTAGTTTAGGTGGAAACACTTATGCAACTTTTATACTTCATGATCATATTGGTACAATTTGGGATCATGATAATTTCTTTACTTCTGGAGTAACCAGAATTAATTTTGAAGGAGGTAATCCAGATAATCCATATATTTCATTTGTCACTCATATTACTGGAGAACATTATGATAGATATGATTACTATCCCTCACAAAGAGCAGCTGAATATGGATATTTAAATTCTGATTTTGATAACTATTACGACTACACTCCCGTTGCTACTACAGTCTATCATCCAAATTCATTTAAAATGGGGCAAGATGTTGATTCTAAAGATCATAGAATTTATTATCGTGGTTTAGAGGATAGGAGAGATAGTGATGGTATAACTGCTGATATGGACTTTAATGCAGTTATTAAAGGAATTCCAATTAATACTACGTTAATCCCATTCCCTTTCTATATGCCAGATGATTTCGTACTAATTCAATTTGATTATGCAACACCAAATGCAAATATTCAACAAGGTGATACTGTTACAATTAGTGGTAGTGAAATTTATGAAGTTATTGTTGGTTCTTATAATCAAACTAGTAGAACCAGAGGTATTCTATTCTGTGCGAGGACAACCTAATGGCAGATTATTCATTCTCTAATTTAGATACAACAATTAGTTTATCAGATTCAACAAAAGATTTTAAAATTCAAACAACGAATACTTTTGTTGTTGAAGTTAGTAATGGAACAGTTTCTGTTGGCAACTTGTCTTTAAACTTGGATACAACTCAATATTCATCACCTCCAAGACTGAGAGCAGCACCTCCAAGAAGACGTAGATTTGGTCAACTCTACCCAAGATTTTAAATAAATAATACTACTAAAATAAGGAGGGATAGTGAACTCCGGGAGATCAAATGTCAATAGATAAGAATTTCGTAATTAAGAATGGATTAGAAGTTGACGCTGGAACATTATTCGTAGATCATAATACAAGTTTGGTTGGAGTAGGAACTACAAGTCCTAATTACAACTTAGAAGTTTCTGGTATAATTGGACTTAGTAGTGCTATCAGTATTGGTGGTACTACAGGAATCACAGGGCAAGCATTATTTTCAACTGGTGATGGTGCTGAATGGAGAGCTCTCCCTAACTTAAGAGACAGTATTTTAGAAATCGCTACTGAGGGACAAACTGTATTCCCTGCGTCAACTATATTTGAACACAATCCTTTACTTTTGGATGTATTTTTAAATGGAGTAAAGTTAAGACAAGTATCGGAATATAGTTCTGTTAATGATAACACAAGAGTTCAAATCCTAGTTCCAACATTTCTTGGCGATGTTGTAGAATTGATTACCTATAGTGGTACAAGTTTTGCATCTGGTACACAAGGAATTCAAGGTTTAGGAGGAATAGACGGGGCACAGGGTAGTCAAGGTGTTCAAGGAACTGATGGTGCATTTGCTGCTCAAGGAATACAAGGTACTCAAGGTATTCAAGGATCTCCAGGTATTCAAGGATTTGAAGGAGTTCCAGGACCTTCGGGTATTCAAGGTATTCAAGGTGATATAGGAATTCAAGGAAATTTTGGTGTTCAGGGAAGTACTGGCCCTCAAGGGAATTTTGGACCTCAAGGAATTCAAGGAACTTTAGGTATACAAGGTAATTTTGGATATCAAGGTATTCAAGGTATTCAAGGTGTCATTGGAATTCAAGGAGATTTAGGTATTCAAGGACCTGCTGGATCTGGGGCACAAGGTATTCAAGGTATAGGAAACACTGGTGTTCAAGGTGTTCAAGGAAATGACGGTCCTCAAGGTACACAAGGTATTCAAGGAATAGGAAACACTGGTTCCCAAGGTATCCAAGGTGTTCAAGGAACTGATGGTGCCTTTGCAGGGCAAGGTATTCAGGGTACACAAGGCGCTCAAGGTAGTTTTGGTATTCAAGGAACTGATGGTGCCTTTGCTGGACAAGGTATCCAAGGCATTCAAGGCATTCAAGGTATTCTTGGCCCTCAAGGTGATGCAGGTATTCAAGGTGTTCAAGGAATTATTGGAGGCGCTGGATTACAAGGTGTCCAAGGAAACAACGGATCTCAAGGTATTCAGGGTAATTTAGGACTCCCAGGAAATCAAGGTATTCAAGGTACTCAGGGAATAGTTGGTCCTCAAGGTGCTAATGCGACAGGAGGAAATTATACATTATCTGAAACAGGAGCAATTGCAAGAACTTTTAATTCAAAATTAGATGACTTTGTAAATATTCTTGACTTTGCTGTTGAAGAAGGATCTTCTAAGAGTGAATCTGTTAGAACATTAAACACAAGTCGTTTTATATCAGCATTACAAACAGAAAGATCGGTTTATATACCAAAAGGAGTTTATGAGTTTAATAGTGAAGTATTAATTCAAAACAAGAACGTAACTATCATTGGTGATAGTGAAAGAAATACTATTTTAAAGTGGACATCTTCAACTGGATCTAATGGAATAGACTGGACAACCAATACTGCAGAAAGAACATTAATAGTTAGAAATGTTAAATTTATTGCTGCAGCAAATAAATCAGGAAGTCCAATCTATGCAAAGGATACTTCAACAGGTGGAGGAACTGTTAAACCAAATGTAGTACTAGAGAATGTTTCTGCAGATTATGAAGGATCTGCAAATAGATGGGGTAAAGGATATCATTTTGAAGATTGTAGATGTGGATACATGAATAGAGTTACGTTTGGAGGAAATCCAACTTTAGATTGTGACTATGGTTTCATATTTACAGGAACTGAGATGGGATGTATTGATAATTATCTCGCTCAATGTCAAGTATCTAATGTTCATGGTTCACCTGGTGCTGCTTACTTAGTTAGAGGTACTACTGAAGGAGTGCATATTAGTAATTGCATGGCCATCAATTGCGATGAAGGCGTACGTTCTGATCAACATGTAAATGCTAGTGGAGTTCTTCAAGGAGAACCATTTGTAACAGTTCAAGATTCCCACTTTAATGTACATAAAAATGGAATTTACTTAGAGCGTGTATTACAAAGTTTTATTACTGGCAATTTAATCTACGCATCTAATGTAACAGTTTTTGGCGAGACTCTAGTTAATTGGTGTGGAATTAAATTTGCTGGAAGTACAGCTAGTATTAAATCTTATAATATTTTAATTACAAATAATATTTTCCACGGTGGTTTTCCAGGTAGAGAATCAGTAACTGATCAAGGTATTTTACTAAGATATGCGGAGCATGTTCAAATTGATAATAATCAATTTAAATCATGTGATTCTCCTGCAGTAAAGATTAATGCAAATGCATCAGAATCACAAGTTTTAAATAATAGATTCCAGGATTGTACTGAACCAACAGTTGAAAATAATGGAGTTAACATAATTGTTGGAAGTGGTATTGGTGACGTTATAGGAATTGATACTTCCGGTACTTCTACATTTAAAGATGTAAGAGTAACTGGTATTATAACTGCAAATCAGATTAACACTGTAGGTGGTGGGACTCCAACAATTACAAGTCCAAACAATGTAAATATCAACGCAAATAATGTTGCAATAAGTACCAATGTATCTGTTGGTGGAACTATTAGTGTATTTGGTGCAGTAAAATTAGCAACAACTAATCCTACTCTTGTAGGTACTTCAGGTACAACTGGTGATATTAAAGTCATTCAAGGTGCTCCATTTTATCATGATGGACTTAATTGGAGAGAATTTTATCTTAAGGAAGGCATACCAGTAACTCAATCTGCAGATACTGAATGGAGTAGTGTTATCTTTAGAAATGATTTTAATACTAGTCTTACAGATCAAAAATTATCAGCAGTACCAACTTCTACAACTGATGCTGATTTAGTTGCATCTCCACGTAAATATGGTTCTAAAGCATTAAGACTTCAAAATGCTAATTTATATTATCCACATAGATCGGAATATGTTTTTAATGGTCCATGGACTATAGAAGGTTGGTTCTACTTTGATAGACTACCTATTTCAAGTAAGGACGTATTTATATCAAAGCAAGACAAATTCGGAAATACTAATGCTAATATGTGGAATTTTGGTGCCAAAGTAGTATCTGGTAGCCTATATTTTTACTGGTATAATAAAAATAATAGCGATCATAATAGTGGTGATGGAACTATATTACAGGGTACTACAGCAACACCTTATAACCGAACTTGGTTCCATGTAGCACTTACTAGAAATCCAGATAATGGATCAATTCATTTCTTCTTAAATGGAAATGAATCTATGAGTACCCTATCTAATCAAATAGTTGATAATGATATTGTAGATAGTACTTCTAATGATTTATTCTTAGGAAAAGATCCATATTATGGTGGAAATTTTGATGGACTAATAGATGACCTTAGGATATCTACTAATGTAAGATATTCATCTAATTTCACTCCACCAACTGAAGCATTACCAATAACTGGAACACTTTCTGGTCCTTTTGAACCAAATTACTATAAATCCATTAGAAATATTAGTGATTTAGTTGATGTATCTGGATCTCCATCTGTTGGTCAAGTACTTAAATATAATGGAACAAATTGGGCACCTGCATCAGATTTGACTGCTGATGGTGGATCTGGTATTAGCCTCACAGATTTATCTGTGACATCAAATCCAGCAGGAACAAATGCATTATCATACAATAATTCATCAGGAACTTTTGCATTTACCCCAACATCTTTAGTTGGATATGCCACTGAAACATTTGTAAATACTGCTATCTCAAATGTTAATACTAAAATTGACACTACAATCGTAGGATTCCTTACTTCTGGAGGATCTGCTGCAGGTTTAACTAACATAACAGGTGCTTCAGCAGGAACATATGGAGACAATGGAAACTCTGCACAAATTGTTGTTGATGCAAATGGAAGAATTACGGGTATCACTGAAGTAGCAATTACAGGAAGTTCTACACCAACAACATTTAATATAACAACAACTGCACCTGGTTCGTCGTTCTACAACCTTAGTGGAACTGATAGGAACGGTGCTGTTAGTGGTAACAATGCAGGAGTAGATGTATATGTTGGAGATACAATCAACTTTAATTTAAGCAATGTATCTGGTATTCATCCATTCTATATTAGAGTATCAAGTGGTGGTAGTAATGTAAGCACACCAGCTGCTACTGGTCAAGGTTCTACAGGTAATTCAACAGTATCTTGGACACCAAACACAGCAGGAACATATTATTATCAGTGTGGTAGTCATGGTGGTATGATTGGAACTATTACAGTGTCAAATGCACCTGGTGATAGTATAAATGTATCTGGTATTTCTACATTTAATGATAATGTTTCATTCGGTTCAACAATATTAGTCAGTGGTGCAGTAAATCTAACAACCAATAATGCCACTGTAGCAGGTACTTTTGGTGAAACTGGTGATATTAAAATGATTGGTAGTTCTCCATTCTTCTATGATGGAACTGCTTGGAGAGAATTTTCACTTACTTCTGGAACCGCAATTACTACACCAGGAGATACTGAATGGGATAATGTTATCTATAGAAATGATTTTGACACTAGTCTTACAGATCAAAGATTAGTGGGAGCAGCAGCAACTGCTTCAGATAAAGCTACTTTAGTTGCATCTCCAGTTAAGGTTGGTACTAAAGCATTAAGAATTCAAACCAATGGTTACGTTCAATATAGTCATAGAAGTGAATATGAATTTAGTGGTGAGTGGACTATAGAAGGTTGGTTCTTCTTTGATAATTTACCTAGTGGATCCGGAAGTAATATGGATTCATTAATATCAAAACAAGAAAGATTTGGAAATAATAGGACTGATATGTGGTATTTGGGCGCTTCAGTAGTAAGTGGTTCCTTGTATTTTTACTGGTATAATAAAAATAATAGCGATCATAATAGTGGTGATGGAACTGTATTACAAGCTGTTACAGCATCAAGTTATGAACAAACATGGTTCCACATAGCTTTAGTTAGAAATCCAGATAATGGATCAATTCATTTCTTCTTAAATGGAAGTGAATCTCTGAGTACCCTATCTAATCAAATAGTTGATAATGATATTGTAGATAATCCTTCTAATTCTTTATTCCTAGGACGAGAACCATATTATGGTAGAGGATTTGACGGATCAATAGATGACTTAAGAATAACTAAAAAAGCATTATACACATCTAATTTTACTCCTTCAACAACAGCACTTCCTATTTCTGGAACTACTACAACCGAAACTTTTGTACCTAATAATAAGTATGGGGAAATTGTTCTTGGTGCCTCTCCTTCTTGGTTAGGGACATCTGGTGTTACTGTCACACAACAATCTTCTGGAAACTACCGTTTGACATTCACTACACCATATACCAATAGTAATGATTATTCTGTTACATCACAAGGAATGGATCAAGGATTTGCATCCTATATTAGTGTTGTAAGATCTACTACTCATATAGATTTTGCAATTAATAGACAGAGTAATGATTCTGCTGTAGACACTGGATCTATTTCGGTTCGAGTCATTAATCATGATTAAAAACTGAATAGATCTTTAACTAAATAAATATAGAAAAGAGTAACCAAATCAACAATGTCTGAAATTAGAGTTGATGCTATAAAAAATAGGGCTGGAACAGGTTCTCCTGCCTTTACTGGTAATATTACCGCCGATGGTTTCATCATTTCAGGCGGAGGATCTGGATTTGTAAAAGCAGATGGAACAGTAGATTCTAATACTTATCTTTCTAGTGTAAATGTTGGTAATGGTGATGTTACACTTTCCGCTAGTGGAAATGGATTAAGTCTTAGTGCAGATCCAAAATTTAATCTAAATCAATCTAGTAACAAAACTATCACATTTACATTATCAAGTTCTACTGGAGCATCTGCCAATAGTATTTGTAGAAGAGATGCTAATGGAGATATTACTTTTAGAAATGTAAATGCAACTGATGTTCTTGCATCGGACGATGTAATTGCTACAGGTGCAATCGCTAGTAAAGGTGGATCATATTTTTATAATACTAGTATGGTGAATAATCCATTGACATTGACTGATTATTATCAAAGTCGAGGATTAGGAACTGATGTTTCAGCAACTTTTGCAACTGGAATAAACGTTGCTATTGCATCCCCCAATGTAAACTCTGCTACAGTTGAATTTTATAAGACCAGAAGAGCTGGATCTTTAACTGCAAGTAGAGTGACAGCTGAGGCAGGAGATGCCATAATGGGACTTGTCTCTACTGCTGATGATGGAACTGACGATCATTTAGTTGGTGCCATGTACTGCAGTGTAACCAGAACAGAATCACTAGCAAATTCCACTAACAAGGCTGGTTTCTTCCAGTTTATCTATAACGCAGATGATTCTTTTGGAAGTACTGTACCACTTAGAGAGTGGGTTACGATTGGTGAGGCAACCAGCAATGTAGACGCTGTTGGACCAACTACAATTAGAGTTCCCTTTGTTACACAAACTTCAGGAGGAAATACTGCTAGATTTGATGCTCAGAACCGATTGATAAAGGCTAACTCAAGTAGAGAATTCAAAACAAATATTGAAGATCTTGATCGTAGTTATGCTTATAATATGTTAAATAACCTAAAACCTGTTTGGTTTAGGTCTAAGTGTGGAGCAGATGATCCAAATTGGTCTTGGTATGGAATGATTGCAGAAGATGTTTCTGAAGTAGATCCCAGAATGGCTGTCTGGGAATATGCAGAAGATCAGTATCAATTCGTTTCTGAAAACGATATTTTAAAGAAAACACTAAAACCTGGAGCACAATTATCTCCACAAAGTGTCCAATATGATAAACTTGCAGTTATTCTTTGGAAAGTTGTTCAAGATCAACAAACTGCAATAACAGACCTAGAAACAAAGGTTAGAGCACTTGAATCTGCCGCTTGATTATTTTAAATTATTACTTAACTTTATATTTTAATTAAAATGTCAGCAAATAGAGAACTTTCACAATTTGGAACCTTTGTAGATGTAGATGATACATTAGAAACTATAGGTTTATCTACTGACGTTACAATTCTTGGTAAGTTAACTGCAACTGAAATTGACGGATTAACAAATCCTGTAGGAAAAACTATTTTTGTTGCAAAAGGTGGTAGTGATGATAATACCGGATTAACTGAAGCAGATGCAAAATTAACAATAAAATCCGCAGTGTCTATGGCAATGCCAGGAGACACTGTTGTTGTCTTTCCAGGACAATACATTGAAGATAACCCCATTTTTCTAAAGAAAACAGTAACTGTAAGAGGAAAAGAATTAAGAAACTGTCTCATAACTCCCAGAAGAAAAAATCGTGATATTTTTCATGTATCAAATGGTGTTCACATAACTGATTTTTCCTTCGTTGGTCCCGCAATGACTGATGGAGCAGCAATAGTTGCATTCCAACCATTAGCTGGAGTTTCTTCTGATAGATATTTTGATGCTGCAAGACTTATCAGAGATAATTTAAATTTTATTGCAGCAGAAGCGGTAGGATATATAACGAGTACCGATTATAGAAGTCCTGCATTTGTAGTTGCGGACGCACAAGGAAATCCAACAGATCCTCAATCATGTAGAGATGATGTCAGAGATGTATTAAAAGCAGTTTGTTTTGACATCACAAGAGGAGGAAACTCAAAATGTATTGATGCTGGTAAATTATATTATACTGATGCTGGAGCTTTACAGCATGTTGTTGGTGTAAGAACAGAAACTATTGATACATTAAATTATGCAATTGGAATTGCACAATCTTGTATTAATAATGTTATCTGGGAAGGTGACTATCAAGATACTTACTTCCAAGTTAGAGATTTAAGTATTCAAGCAGATCCCATAACATCTTCAAATGTAAGTCCAGACTCATGTGCTACTATTCGAAGTTCAATTTCAAATTGTATTGGAATTGTAACTAGTATTATCCAAGAAGGATTAAACATTCTTAGTCCTGCAGGTATTCAAACATCATATCCTGGAAATGCTGGGTATGGAATAACCAATTTTAAATCTGTAAACGCTGCAAGTTATGATGCTGGGACTGGAGATTTAATTGTAAGCGTACCAAGTCTATCAGTTAAAAGAGGTGATTTAATTGATATTAAAGGTTTAAACTTTGAATGTTCTTCTGGTGGAATTACATCTACTACTAAATTCCCATCAGGAAAAAATGGAAATGAATTTATTGTTGATAAAATTAATGATGACGGATCATTTAAAATTAATGTAGGTATTTCAACTATTCAGCACACCTATGTTGGAGGTGGATTTGTTGTTGATAGATGGTATGATATCCAAAATGTTCTCTATGATGGAGTAACAGGAATTACAACAATTTTTGCATCCTCCGATTTGAGAGTAAAACCTGGAGACTTTGTAGAACTAAGAGATATTGAATTCCAATGTAGTAGTGGTGCAGCAACTACTACATTCTATCCAAGTGGAAAATCAGCACCAGACTTTGTAATTTCTAGTGTTACAGGCGCTGGAACTACACAAACAGTATTCACTGTGAACGTAGGATTTTCTACTATTCCCCATAATTATGTTGCTGGTGGATTAATTAGATCACCATATTCTGCTGGAGTTGGTCCTATTCTACAAGGTCCATATACTAGAAACTGTACTAACTTCATTCCCGATAGTATTGGTATGAAGGTAAATGGATTCACTGCAGAACCAGGAGATCAAGAAGATGTTGGAATTACTGGATCCATGTCAGTTGACTCTTATACTCAGTTTAATCAGGGTGGTATTGGAGTTTCAATTACAAATGGTGCTTACTCTCAGTTAGTTTCTATCTTCACTATCTGTACTGAAGTTGCTATTTTCACAGATTCTGGTGGTCAGTGTGATTTAACAAACTCTAACTCATCATTTGGTAATTTTGGATTAGTTTCCAATGGAGTTGGTGATGAAAATAGTAAGTCAGTTTATAGATTTACTGGTATTGCAAGTGCAGTAGCAACAACTGAAGATGATGTACTTGTAGTTGGTGATCTTGGAATAAGACCATATACTGGTCAATCAATGTTTATTAATGAACTATTCTATGATGTAGGATCTATCAAAATTATAAATGAAGGTTCGGGTTATACAAGTCCACCATTAGTTACAATCACCGAACCAACTGGTCCACAAGCAATTAGAGCAGAAGCATTTGCAACATTAAAACCTGATGGTAGTATTAACGAAATATCTCTAATTGGTAATGGTAGAAACTATAGATTATCAGATAATGCAACTGTAACTTTAACTGGTGGTGGTGGATCTTCTGCCACTGCAGAGGTTGAAATGAGACCTCTTTACTATAAAGTAAATACAGCAACTAATCCAACGGCAGGAATTTCAAGTGTAACAATTTCTGGAACATTTAATAATGATATTTCAATTGGTTCAACCTGCTACTTTAGTAGACAAAGTTTACAGATTGTCTCTTCACATTCATTTGAATTTGTTGGTTCTGGAAATGATATCTTGAAGGCGAAACCAGGTCTTGGTGGAGTCACGATTACCGCAAATGAAATTATAAAACAGAATGGTGGTCAAGTTGTTTACACAAGTACGGATCAAGATGGTAACTTTGCAATTGGTGATGATGTTTTAATTAACCAGGCAACTGGTACAATTGAGGGTAGAGCATTTGAACAAAGTCTACTAAATACAGTAACACCTCTAATTATCGCACTGGGCGGACTCTAAAATGGCAGCAATTGCACTTAATACTTACAAAACAGTAAGAGCACCTGTTGGTATCAACACTGTTGGAATTTACACCGCACCTCAAGGAGTAGCAACTATTGTTCTTTATGCACAAATTGCAAACACCAGTGCTGGAATTGTAACGGTATCTGCTTATCATAGCAGAGCAACTGATGGTCATGAAGATGTTGAAATTATATTGGAAGCAAAAATTCCACCCAATGACGCATTAAATATTTTAGATGGTAGACTAGTTCTTGAAACTGGAGATATTCTAAAATTTGAGGGAACCCAAGATAATAGTATGAAAGCAATTGTGAGTATCCTAGAATCTGCGAAATAATTAAATGGCACGACTAGTTAGCGGTAGAGTTGGTGTAGCATCAACTGGGCAATTAGATCCCAATAGATCCCAATACTTAACATTATCTCAGGCAGAACCGAATCTGGGGAATCCTCCGTTTGATGTAGGTTATCTTTTAACTTCAGATACTCGCGGTACTAGATCTTGGACTCTAGGATTACAAGGACCTCAAGGTATCCAGGGTATTCAAGGACGCCAAGGTATTCAAGGTCTTCAAGGAATACAAGGTCCTCAAGGATTGCAGGGTATCCAAGGATTACAGGGTATTCAAGGCGTCCAAGGTATTCAAGGAATTCAAGGAATACAGGGTACTACTGGCGCTCAAGGTGCTGAAGGAGCGCAAGGTATTCAGGGCACTGATGGTGTTCAAGGAACTGATGGTCTCCAAGGTACTGAGGGAACCTCTATTAATATTATTGGTATTACAACCGATGTTAATAATAGATACCCAGACTTAGCAACTGGACCTGGAGGGCCTAATGATCCTGATGGACTTTTAAATTACTATTTCCCAGGTTCAGGAGCAGGTGATGGTGTAATTAATGATGTTGATGGACACTTATGGGTTTCTGATGGTGCTTCAACTGCTGACTGGAGTGATGTTGGTGATATCAGAGGTCCTCAAGGTCTCCAAGGTATTCAAGGAAGTTTTGGTCCACAAGGAATTCAAGGCATTCAAGGAGTTCAAGGAATTCAGGGTGCTGTTGGACCTCAAGGTATTCAAGGAAACCAAGGTGTTCAAGGAACTGATGGTATTCAGGGTCTTCAAGGAACACAAGGTATTACTGGTCCCCAGGGAATTCAAGGTGTTATTGGTATCCAAGGTAGAGAAGCAGCTTTAAATGGACATTCTTTTCCATATCTATATGGCAATGATATAGGTGATACAGATCCTGGACAAGGAGTTGTAAAATTTAATGCTTTAAATATGAACGATGTGACAGCAATGTTCATCGATGATTTAACTAAAGATGCCACTGATATTCAAGATTGGTTAAGAAATGAAGTTGGCAAATCAACTAATCCAGGTAATCCTTCCGATTTAACCGTATTCAAAAAAGGTGACCCTTCTCTATTCTTTAGTTTTTCAGTAACTCAAACTCCAGTAGAAAGAATTGGATATTTTGCGGTTAATTTAACTCCAACATTTGTAGGAATAACATCTACACTTACAAGTGGAGACGATCTTATATTATCATTTACAATTATAGGTGATCGAGGTGAACAAGGAATTCAGGGTATTCAAGGTCTTCAAGGTGCCATTGGACCTCAAGGAATCCAAGGTATTCAGGGTACACAAGGTCTTCAAGGTATACAAGGTATTCAAGGATTACAGGGCATTAGTGGAACTTTAGGTGCTCAGGGTATTCAGGGTATCCAAGGAATGCAGGGCACTACTGGTGCTCAAGGAACTAATGGTGTACAAGGTGTTCAAGGAACACAAGGACGCCAAGGACTCACAGGTATTCAAGGTTCAAACGGTTTCCAAGGTATTCAAGGAACCCAAGGTCTCCAAGGTATTCAAGGTATTGCCGGAGAAGATGGTGGAGATGGTGTACAAGGAATCCAAGGATTACAGGGTATTCAAGGAATACAGGGAATTACTGGAACCATTGGCGGTCAAGGTATTCAAGGAACCCAAGGTCTTCAAGGACTTCAAGGTATCCAAGGAACTCAAGGTCTCCAAGGTACAGGTGGAGGTACTGGTGTTCAAGGTATTCAAGGACGCCAAGGTCTTACCGGTGCCCAAGGTATCCAAGGTATTCAAGGAATTAGTGGTGGTTCTGGTGTTCAAGGTATCCAAGGTATTCAAGGACGCCAAGGTCTCCAAGGTATTCAAGGAACTAGTGGTGCCCAGGGTGTTCAGGGACGCCAAGGTATCCAAGGACGCCAGGGTCTTAGAGGACAACAAGGCATCCAAGGACGCCAAGGTATTCAAGGATTAAGAGGAATTCAAGGATTACAGGGTATCCAAGGTCGTCAAGGTCTTCAAGGAACAACAGGATCCCAGGGTTCTACCGGCGCAGGGGGAGGTATTGGTGGTCAAGGTATCCAGGGTATCCAAGGACGCCAAGGAACTACTGGAAATACTGGTAGTCAAGGAACCACTGGAAGCACTGGTAGTCAAGGAACTACTGGATCACCAGGAGGTGGTGGTAATCAAGGTATCCAAGGACGCCAGGGTACTCAGGGACGCCAAGGCACTCAAGGTAATAAAGGAAATACTGGTAATCAAGGAACTACTGGTACTGGCATTCAAGGATCTACTGGAAGTACTGGTGGATTCAGTGGTACATTCACTGTTAATCAATGGTTTAATTCTTCTGATGGTAAAAATAGACTTTACTTCGCAAATAACTCACATACTTACATTAAATCAGCTGATAACATCTACTTCAGAACAGAAAATTCCGATACGAATGTAATTACAATAGCTAACGATGACCTAACGGTTAATGGTGACATCAACACTAGTTCTGACGTTAGATTAAAGAAAAATATAACTGCGCTTGAAAATAGTCTCGAAAAGATTATATCTATGAGAGGAACTGAATATGATAGAGTTGATATCAACAATAGACATGAAATTGGTTTAATTGCACAAGAAGTTGAATCTATTGTTCCTGAACTTGTATCTACTGATGAAGAAGGAATGAAATCAGTTTCTTATAGTAGAATAGTTGCAATTCTAATCGAAGCAGTTAAAGAACTAACTGCTAGAATCGAAAAATTAGAATCAAATTAATAGTTAATTTATTTACCTATACCATCCGACCATTGTAATGCGTCTTCCGCTTTTCATTGGTCGAACTCTATGGTAAGTGTCTGAAGGAAAAACAATAAAATCTCCATAATCAAATTTTATTGTGTAGACCTCATTATTACTTTTTTTACGAATATCAAACTCTGCTCCACCGTAATTAGTTTTCTTACTTAAGCAGTAAACAATTGACAATCTTCTGTCAGAACAATCTCCTTGAAAATTGTCAATATGCCAACCATAATGATGACCCTCTCCAGAATATAAAGTATATTGTATGTCAGCATCCCACTCATTGACGAGTGGCATTTTCCATATCATTTCATTTACATTCCAAAGAATTTTTTTCAATCCAATTTCAATAAAATTAGACTGTTTAACATTTATCCAAGAAACTGAGCATTTTCTAGCATATTCTCTTGGTAAATTTTCATTACCAACTTTACCATCTTCTAATTTTAATTTTTCTATTGGACAGGCATTTAATATCTCTTCTGTTGCTTCAGGAGATCCTAAATTACCGATAAAAAAATCTTCAGTTTGAATTCTTTTAGGTCTCATATTTTACAAACACTTTCGACTCCCCTTCCTGGGATCGAACCAGGGACATATCGGTTAACAGCCGATCGTTCTACCGCTGAACTAAAGAGGAATATAGGTCTTACACTGCGAATCAGTCTCCCAATCCCTTGTTGCCTATGAATAAAGCATAACACTGTTGAATTATCTCGTCAAGCCCCAGACTCAAAATAAAACTGTTTCCATTCCTCAACCGATGTCTTTTCAATATCCAAAAGAACTCGATTAAACGGTGGTTTCGGTTTCTTTCTGAGTCTCATGTTAGTCTCATGTAATAATTTATCACCTTTTTTAACATTACAAGTTGCACATGCAGCAACTACATTATCCCAGGTATCTTTTCCACCTTTAGATTTAGGAATCACATGATCAATGGTTAATTTTTTCTTATTTCCACAATACTGACATTCATAATCATCACGTTTATAAACTAGTTGTCTTGATGGATACTTTTCATTTTGATTAGAGAACGGTATCCTTACATAATTAACTAATTTTATTACTCTATTAGAAATTTTTTTTGCTTTCTCTTTAAAAATTAAAATTATTGCCCTTTTCCAATTTGTAAAGTGTAGAGGTTCGTAAGTACTATTTAAAACCAGTATAGTTGAGTAGGTCTGAGTATACTCCATACTATCCACTAGGTTGAAATTATTTAGCAGGACCATTGATACTTAGTAGTTATCAACCTTGACAAGGCAAATTTTATCTGTATTATGATATTATGTCAACTCTAGACAATTTTAAAACTGTCCACTATAATTGCCAGACCCAAGGTTTATCCACTATAATATTTTTATTGATATGAAAGTCATGCAACTTCGCTCTCATCAAGTCGAAGCAACTCAGCAGATGCACCAGAATGATCGTGGCATTGTAGTTGCTCCGACCGGTGCTGGTAAGTCTTTCATGCAAGTCAAGTATGCTATGGACTTGTTTGAAGGGTCATCTGGAAAAACTGTGGTTGTCGTTGCTCCTCGTATTCTTCTGGCATCTCAACTTTGTGAAGATTTCCTGAAGTTTGTAGACAGGAAGAACACTCATGTGATGCACGTTCACACTGGAGAAACTAATCATTTCTCTTCCACTAAACCAGAGAAGATTCATCTTTTCACAAATGTTGCTCGTACTGCTGGTGAAAATGTAATCATCTTTTCTACTTATCACTCCCTGCATCGTATTTTGCAGGCAGATATTGAAATCAATTGTGTTTTGTTTGATGAGGCACATAATGCTACTAAGAGAAACTTTTATCGTTCTGTAGAACCTGTTGTTGAGATCGCAGAGAAAGCATTTTTCTTTACTGCAACACCAAAATATTCAAATGTTTATAACAAACCAGGAATGAACTGGGTAGAGACGTTTGGTAAGATCATTTACAATGTCTCAGCGCCAAATCTTATTAGGAATGGATCTATTCTTCCTCCTAAAGTTAAGGTCATGAAAATCAATGATGTTCGTGACAGACAAGACAATCCAGCAGAACGTGACTGCATGACTCTTCTTGATTCTATTGTTAATGAAGATCATATGGAGAAGGTTTTGGTGTGTTCTCCTAACACTAAAGTTTTGATTCGGATGCTTGCTGAAACTGACTTCATGGAAGAGGTTCAGTCTCATGGTTATGATGTGTTTTGGATCACTGCAAAGTATGGTGCATTCTTCAATAATCAGAAAATTGGTAGAGAAAAGTTCTTTGACATGATCTCTGAGTATGGAAAGGATGATACCAAAAAGTTTATCGTCCTTCACTACAGTATCTTGTCTGAAGGAATCTCTGTTCCAGGACTGACCAGTTGTATCATGATGCGTCAAATGAATATCATTGAGATGACACAATCTGTTGGTCGGGTTCTTCGGTTACACTATGATGACATCAAAAGCATCGAGTCTGGACAAATCACCCCTGGTGATGTAGAATCCTATCGAAAATCATTTGGTCTTGTCCACTTGCCTGTATACAATAATGTAGGTATTGCAACTGTTCGACGTTTAGAGTCCATTGTCCACACAATTTTTGAGGAAGGACAACCTGCTATTTCTGTAATCAACAAGTAATTCTCATGAGCGATCTGAATTTTAACGAACTTCAAAAAAGAATCCTTCAAGTTAAACTTGAAGAAGAACAAACAGTTTCATTTACTAGGGACTTTATTGAATGTCTACTGAAAAGGCATGATCTGAAGGAAATGTTGGAACATGAGAGTGATGATATTCCAAAAGAAATCATGGAGTATATTCGGAAAGGAGAAGTTCCTCCTAAAGAAATGATAGAAGTTCTTGATGCCGATGATCAAGACTTCTTACTGAAGGATTTTATCTTCATGTGCGGAATGGGTGCGATTTCTTATTATTCTGATCATAACCCAACCTATCAAGACATGGATCCTAAACCATTTGATAACATTATTAAGATGTGTGATATGTCTCCTGGACATAATACAGCATCGTATATTGTTGCTGCATTAGCATTACTTTTGTCAGATATTCCTGCACAGGATATGACAGAAGCATTGACTAACAATTTTGATTCTAGTGAAGAACAGGTTGAAAAAAATGTTCTTTTGTTTAATGAATTATGCGTTTCTATCTTGAAACGATACATGGAAGACAAAGCTTACTATTTCAATTGATTATGCAACGTAAAAAATTTATCTGTGTCTCACCAAAATCTAATATTGCACGGCAAAGGTTTATTCATGAGATGGATAGTTTTCATTCATGTTTAGTTGAGAATGAAACTTGCAGTGAATATTATCTTTCCTCATTAAATAAAGAATACTATTTTATTTTGCCTAAGAGGGAAAATAAACACTGGAAAATCCATAGGTAAATTTATGAAAATGTGGGAGACAAAATGTGCGGGTTGTGGTAAAATGACCCCAGCGAATGAGACCCCTCAATTAGGGCATCAGGCACCTGATGGTAGTTGGGTAAATTCACTATGTAAAACTTGCTGGTTAGAAAAACAAAATTCATTATGGAAGTAATTACGGAAGGAAAAGTAAAAACAGTATACGCAGGTGATGATGCTGAACGTGTCATCATTGAGTATCACGATAAAGTAACTGCTGGCAACGGTGAGATGGTTGATCATCCACTAGGCAAAGGTTCTCTTTGTTGTAGTATTTCTTCTCTTATTTTTGAAAGACTTGCTGATGAACATATACCAACCCACTACATTAGTATGGTTGGTGCTAATAAAATGATCTGTAAGAAGGTAAACATCGTTCCACTGGAAGTTATTTGTAGGAACCGTGCTGCTGGATCTATTGTTCGTGAGACAACTCTTCAAGAAGGTTACTCACTACCACATCCTATTGTTGAGTTCTTCTTGAAAGATGATACTAAACAAGATCCTTTACTTACAACTGATCGTGTAAAATTAATGGGATATGATCCAAAACCTTTTATTGAGATGACACTACGGATCAATGATTATCTCCGTCAGATGTTCTACATCTTAGGTATTGACCTTGTGGATTTTAAGGTTGAGTATGGATACACTGCACATGGTGAGTTGCTACTTGCTGATGAGATCAGTCCTGATAGTATGAGACTGTGGAAGATTGGTGGTGATGAACGATTCGATAAGGATCTATTCAGAAACGATGAGGGTGACATTGTACCTGCTTATCGTCAGATTCTAGATAGATTACAACCACTAGCAATTAGATGAAACATCATATTCCTGATAAAATTAGAGAGAAAGGATTTGTCTGCTTCGGTAGTTTGAATAAGGCAGAACGAGCAGTTGTAATGATGGGTGAGGATGCTTACAGAAAATCGTTAGATCTTGAGAATGATGATGCTCCTTGCTGGAAAATGCAGTCTGGTGAAACATACGGA
>Ga0160423_10000262_pt1 | contig 42151 bp, 33 predicted proteins | sample CRUFie14St8metaG_FD_108191 | JGI IMG/M metagenome (GOLD analysis project Ga0160423, IMG submission 108191) | Marine microbial communities from the Costa Rica Dome - CRUD Field 142mm St8 metaG | ecosystem: Environmental > Aquatic > Marine > Oceanic > Photic zone | place: Costa Rica: the Eastern...
AAATCAAACACCTGGGTATCAGCAAGGTGTAGCGTATGATAACATGTATGCTCAAAACATAGGAGTAGGATCAGTGCAAAAAACAGATACTAAAGATGTAAATCCTAGAACTGGTTTGGGATGGAAGAAAGGGCCGAGGTAATGCTAACACAAGTACCAGAGTTTTTCCAAACAGTTTGGGAAGATTACACAATAAAAGATCAAACACTTTATGATACAAAAATTGATATTCTAAGTCTTGATGTGTCAAATACTTGCAGAGATTTAGCATTGTCTTTCAGTCAATACAACGCATACAGCGGAATAGGTTATGGAGAAAGTAATTTTACCAGAGGTGTAACTGAACAAGAAGCTTTTGAAGATTGGTCAATAACTTGGAACAATGAAAAAAGGAAAATTTTAGTTTTGCTTAAAAATTTTAATATTTTAAAAATAACCCAAAATCAATATGATGGTATTGTGTTGTTTAATTGGATTACAGGTACTGCTAATACAGTATCTGCTTCAGAAGGAGAATATGATCTTGCAAATTCAATCAAATTACAACAATGGAACACTGTAGCTAATATGATAAAAAGAAGTAAGATTAATAAATCAAAAGCAGATATAGCAAGTAAAATTATTGGTTTAGCAGATTATGGTACTTATAGAGATAGAATATGGTTAAGGACGCAAGGCATATACAAAATGCGTCAACAAAATGAATTAAAAGCACTAGACAGCGAAAATTTAAAACGTGCAAGATTTGCATATTTTGCAGAAACTGGAAACTTTTTACCTTTTACACCTGAGGGAATCAAAAGAGATATTGTAAACAAATACAACGACACTTTGTCCGAAAAAAGGTATACTGCTGACGGATCTACTAAAACATTTACACTTACAAAATCTCCAAGTGTTTACCCTGTAGAAAAAATCAAAGTACTAGTAAATGCTAAAATGATACAATTGTATTTTGACTATACAGTCAGTGGAGATACACTTACTATCAAAAAAGACCTTGTAAATGGTGATATTGTTGACGTTACTATTAAAATATAAACTTGGTAGTTAATTTTGCTATAAATACTAGTATGGCAACGTATTATGGATACAGTACAATAGATACAACAATTGGAGGCAAAACTCTGGTAGATTCTGAGATTGCAAAACGTGATCTTATGAATCATTTTTACACTAAACGAGGAGAACGTGTTCAAAATCCTGAATTTGGTAGTATACTACATGAATTAGTATTTGAACCACTGGATCAAGAAACAGAAGAAGCCGCACTAGATGATGTAAAGCGTATCATTAACAATGATCCTAGATGGATCGAACTAGAAACACTGTTAAGTAAACCAGATGATCATACATTAAATATAAAAGTAAGATTAAGGTATAATGACACAGGTACAGCAGAAGAGCTGTTTTTAACATATGTAGGTGAGATAAACTAATGGCACAAGGCGCAAGACAAAGCAGTTTATTTGCCGCTGAAGATTTTAGTGTAGTATACGAAAGTTTCAGCGAGGCAAACTTCCAAGCGTATGATTTTGAAACCATACGTAACAGCATGGTAGAATATATCAATAACAATTATCCAGAAAACTTTAATGATTGGATTAGTTCAAGTGAATTTGTAAGTTTAGTTGAACTTATGGCATTCTTAGGACACAATCTAGCATTTAGAGCAGACCTAGCCAGTAGAGAAAATTATTTAAGCACAGCAGAACGTAGAGAAAGCGCCTTGCGTATTGCTGAATTTTTAGGTTACACTCCTACTAGAAATATTGTTGCTAGCGGATTATTAAAAATTGACAGTGTAACTACAGATCAAGTTGTATTTGATGTAAATGGAAATAGCCTTGCTAATCAAACTTTACAGTTTGAAGACAGTACTGATCCTAGTTCATATCAAAATTTTATCACTGTTATGAATAGTGTTTTTCAAAGCACAAGTCAATTTGGAAGTCCTTTTAGTAAATTTATACGCGATGGTGTTACAAACGAAATATATAGAACCAATAGTACTAGTAATGTAACTAGCAAAGGATTTAGCGGTAATGTAAATGGAGCAAGTGCTAGATTTAGTTTACACAGCTTAAAACACAACAGTACTGATAATATCATAATTGAAAAAGATCCCGATCCATATGGTGCATTAGACTTGTTATACAAAAATGACAACAGTGGATTTGGCAGTTCAAACACTGGGTTTTTCTTAGGATTTAAACAAGGGTCTTTAGAATATCAAGATTTCAACATTACTGATGGACTACCAAACATGGTATTAGATATCAATGTTAATAATGTTGCTAATGGTCAAATTTGGGTACAAACAATTGACGAAATTGGTAGTGTACAAAAAACATGGACCAGAGTTGATAGATTATTTGGACTAAATGCAATTTTTAATGCTAGTCAAAATAACATAAGAGACATATATACAGTTGCCAGCAGAGAAGATGATCAAATTAGCATTGTATTTGCAGACGGTGAATTTGGTAATATACCTAAAGGAATAATCAGAGTTTACTATCGTGTAGGATTAAATCAAAATTATAGTCTTAATCCTGACAGTTTTTCTGGTACAAATTTTAGTTTTAACTATATTGGTTCAGATGGCAACACGCACAATATTAGATTTCAATTAAGTTTGAAAAGTAATGTGACAAATGCCAGCACAAGAGAAAGTATTGCTAGTATCAAAGCAAATGCTGGTAGATTTTTTGCAACACAAGATCGTATGATCACAGCAGATGATTACAGTATTTTTCCTGTAACAGTTAGTGAAAACATTAGAAAAATAAAAAGTATTAATCGCGTACACAGTGGACACAGTAGATTCCGTGATTTGTATGACCCTACAGCCACATACAGTGATGCAGTAAATTATCTCACAGATGGATACTTGTATGAAGATAACGTCACAACAAGAAATCTTGTAAGTTTACCTACCAGTAATAATGCAGAACAAATTTATCAAAGATTTCTTAAACCAATATTAGATAATCCTGAAGTAAAGAATTTTTATTACAATAGACACACTTATTCAGGAACACACAACGGCGCAACTAGTTTTTCAGATACAAATGCAGGTATTACTGTTTTCAATTCAAACGGGTCTGAAAACAATGTATTTAGATGGAATCAAGTAAGTAAAAGTTCTAATACTTGTACAGGATATATAACATATAATGCATTTGTACAAAGATTAGGAAGTACAGCAACCAACAGTTTATCAAAACTTCAGGTAAACGGACTAGCAGAATTCATAACAGCTCCGTATAAAGTTGGATATATTGAAACAATTACAGTAAATACCGGTGGTGCTGGATATACAAGTGTTCCTACAGTCACTATTAATGGTGTTGGTTCAAGTGCAGTTGCTACAGCGGTTGTTAATTCTGGACAAGTAACACAAATAATTATTAATAATAGTGGAGAAAATTACAATGATGCAACCAGTATTACCATAAGCGGTGGAGGTGCTACTACAAACGCAACTGCCAGTGTAACTATTGCTAGTGCTGATACACATTGGGTAAGAGTAACAAAGTTATACAAAGATGGATTAGGAGCAGATGATAGCACAGGTACACCAACAGGTATCGATCAAAGTGGAAGAGGTGCTGTAAGTTTAAATGCTATTATTCCAAGTGGTGCTAGAATTAGAAGGTTAGTGCCAAGTTGGTCAATAGATAGTATTACAAAAAATGATATTACTACTAAAATTCAAAATAGAAATAGTTTTGCATTACGTTATGCACCAGATCAACAACAATGGTATACAATTGAAGGTGCTGACTTACCCAGCAATAGTACAACAAACAATGCAGTAAGTCAATGGAGCAGACTATATGAAGGTGACACAACCAGCACAGGTAGAGATAATAGTTGGATTATAAGAGTCAATTATAGCAGTTCCAATTGGGAAATATTGACAAGAAAAACAAGAATTGTTTTTGGAAGCGATAAAGAAATTAGATTTAATAATCTTAATTTTATGGAAACTTTTAGTAGTGAAACACTTAAACCACAAAATGACTCTGTTGAAATACTAGACATTAACACAACTAGCACAACAAATAAATTACCACTTGGAAAAAATTACAAATTTAATGCATTTGGATATTTTACATATAATGACGGATTCACTGATCCTTACAAAATACGTGTAGCACTTGCTGATCCAGATAATGATACATATCCAGATGATCCTGAAGCATTTAGTAAAATAGTAGGTAGTTCTACTATTAAATTAGGAACAACTACAGAAAATGGATATTCATTTACAGTGCAAGACAACACAAGCGGTACAACTATAGTTAATGGAAGAGGATCATTAAGAACTAAATTTAAGAGAACAGCAGATATAAATCAAGTTATAGATCCTAGTACAACAAATATAATAGATACATATGTATTGCTTGCAAGTTATGATGATGCATATAGGACTTGGGCATTGTATGATGGAAGAATACAAACTATACCAAATCCACCAACAGTGGGTGAGCTTAGTGGCATGTTTGAAAGTTTAGTAAGTAAGAAAAGTATCAGTGATCAGGTAATATACAGACCTGTGAAATACAAAATACTATTTGGTGACTTGGCTAGTAGTGAAGTACAAGCACGTTTTCTTGTTACTAAAACTGCAAACAGTACAATGAGCGATACAGAAATTCAAGCAAGAGTGATAAATCTTATTAGTCAATATTTTAATATTGATAATTGGGACTTTGGTGAAGATTTTTACTTTACTGAAATGGCGGCTTTCATACATAATAACATGATAGGACAAATAAGTCAAGTTTCAATACAACCTGTAAGCAGTGATATTGAAAATACAGATCTGTTTGAAATAACAAGTGATAGTGATGAATTATTTTTACCTGTTGTACAAAGTAATAACGTAGTTATTACAAATACATCTACTTCTAATGCAACAACAATAACTGAAAATACAAGTGTTAGTACTGTAAGTATTGCAAGTTCTTCTGGTGGTGGAGGATCCAGCGGTGGCGGTGGTGGGAGTGGTTACTAATGAGCTATCATTCTTCAAATTCTAATAATAATACAAGCAAAGATGTTGATGGCATCGAACGCACAAGTAATTCTAAGATTGCACCTAGGATTACAAGACCAGGCGAAAGTGCAGAACGCATAGGTACAAATAACATCACAGAATTTTTACCTGCTATTTTTAGAACAGATTCCAATAAACAATTTTTAGATGCTACTTTAGAACAACTAATGAGTAGTGGTAGTTTAATGGCTATCAATAACCTAATAGGTCAAAGATACAGTCAAAATAAAAATTATCTCACAGACGATAGAACTTCTGATAATTATCAATTTACACCTGGCTTAGTGAACAAAGATTCAAATGGAGCAGTCACAAAAGCAATTTCTTATGATGACCTGATAAACAGTTTAGAATTTAATGAAGTCAATACAAAACAACACAATAATTTGTTTGGTGAATCAGGATCTACATTAGATTTACCAATCAACTATGATATGTTTTTAAATTATCACAAATACTTTTGGTTAGTAGATGTGTTACCTCCTTGTAGTATTAAACCAGCATATAACAATCCAATTGATATTGATACTATTTTTAATGATGTGACTTATACAACTCCTGCACTAAGCACAAACAACACATTAGAATTTATGAATGGCATGAGAATACGTTTTATGCCAACACAAATTGATAGACTTACACAAACAAATGCTGTTAACACAAATTTTCAAGCTACAGTGACAAATGCTAATACACTTAAAGTTTATAAAAATAATCAATTACAGACATTAACAACAGATTATACATATAATAGTGGCACTGGTTTAGTCACTTTTACAAGTGCTCCAGCATTAAATGATGAAATAGAAATACATAATTTTTATGCATACAGTACCAGTGGCAACTACGCAGTAGGTGACATTTATATTGTTGACGGAATTAATCAATCAACAGGTATAAAACTTACAAAGCAATTTACAAGTGGACAAGTTCAAGGAACTTACAGCACAAGAAATTGGTTAAATCATACTGTTTACAGTAGTCAAGAACCTAAGGGTTTTGAAGAAGACGGAACTTCATTTGATTTTGATCCTTATGACATCAGAGAATGGAGAATGACAACCAGAGATTACTTTGTAGAGCCAAGGTGGACACCTGACCAAAGTGCGTGGGCAAGAAGTAATCTATGGATTCATGAAACAGTGGCTCAAGCAGTAATTGCGTTTCAAGGATTAACATCGGGAGATTATCTGTCAGATAATTTTAGAGGTGTTAGACCTATTATTGAATTTAAACCAGGAATTGAAAAGTATAATTTTGGTGTAAATCATATTGCCTATGTTAATCATCTGATGGATGATACATTTGATCCTGCTACAAAAATAGTTGGTCAAATAAGCTACAGTCATAAAACAAGTAACATTACAACTGATTGGGCATCGGCTTCTGGATATAATCTAGGCGATCGTGTTCGTGTGAACATGAATGGATATTTAACTTATTGGGAATGTATTGTATCACACGGTGATCCATTCAACCCAACACATTATGAAAACAAAGAATATTGGAAAAAAATTAGTGAGGAAAATCTTGAAGATAATGATTTAGTTCTTTTTATTAATTCAACTAATACAGCATATGGACAAGATAAAATTTTTAAAGTTGGTGGAGTGACAGCAGGTACAGGTATAACACTAACAGAAGAATATGGTCCCAATACGACACCCTTATATACAAATGATAAAATCGTTGTACTAACAGGTCATAACACTAGTTGGACATATCCTGGTGAAGACCTAATACAACCTTACAGTGGAAGTGAATGGTGGTACAACGGCACTAAATGGATTTACGGACAACAAAAATTACATAGAAGCGATTCTATTCTTGCACAATTATATGATACAACACTTACTAGATTAGATGATGAAACAAAATATCCTTTGAGTACATTTACAGGAGGTGACATTTTTAATTATGGATACAACAGTGCAAGCAAATTTGACGATGCATTAGGGTTTAATCCTAGATATGTTGATTATGGTAACACACCCGGACTAAGTTTTGATTTTGGACTAAATTCTAATAGATACACATATAACATATTTGATGCAACTACTAATAGTAATAAAGTGCTTGACATTATAGGTTATTACTACTATAAGATAGGTTCATTGTATTACAATGGTTGGAGCAATGTAAGAAATGGGCAAACGGTCAAAAGACATATTCAAAAGACAGTCATTGATCCTACTAAATCAATACAGGTTAATTTAGGAACAAATGATTACAATAAATCTACTAAATTTCATTTTAACCTCAGAGCAGATTTGTTAGAAGTAAGTAGTTATACAAATAAAAAAGTTGATCCAATTAGTGGTACATTGCCAGATATCTTTATGGCACTTAACACTAATTATGATATAGAAACACAATTTCCGCAAGCAGACATTGAATTTGTAAAATGGAACGGAGATCCATTGACAAATATCACACGTACTCCAGGAAGTCAAGATACTTTCCAATTACAAATTTCTGCTCCTGCATATTCTCTTTTTAAATATAGAAGAGTCAGCGATCCTACTAATTTTGGAATAGTAAGATTGTACACTGAAACAAACCCTACTACTATTGAGGTTAAAAAGAACGGAGTAAGTTATAGCACTTATACTCTTAATGGAAAAATATTAAGTTTTACAAATAACTTAGTTGCAGATGACGTATATGATATTACATTTACTAGCGATAGTGATTTAGATGATGACGCCGATGGCGTATTCATGACAGCAGATACTCAAGTGTTTAATCCACAAAACAAGGCTCTTACAACAACCAGTTTTGGTGATTTGGTAAGTCATATTAAAGAACAAATGGAAAATATTCCAGGATTCACTGGAAGTTATTTTGGAATTAACAATTATGATAGTGTTAGCAAAGTACATCAATTTGGTGGTACAATAAGGCAACAACCTTTTAGCACTGAATTACTTAATCAACTGGAGATTAACAACGATACAGATGCTTTTAGTGCAATTAAATTTAGTGCTAATAGTTATGATAGATTTAAAAAACAATTTACTAGAAAAGTTGAACAACTGAACAATAGTATGGCACAAGAAATTCCTGTGTACCAAATTGTTGATAAAGCTCTTGAAGAGATTAATATTGGTAAGAATACTGACAGCGAATTTTCCAACAGCAACATGGCAATGTATAGAGATTATGAAAGTGTTGATTACAGCTGGACTAACACAATGACAGCTAGTTTCAGATTACCAAAAACTGTTAATACATATGATGATAGCAAAAATCATATACAAGTTTGGTTGCAAGAAGACAACGGTAGTGGTACAATGGTATGGAAACCTCTGCAATCAAATAGCGAATATACTATAACAGCAAATAATGTTACGGTAACCAAAAGCGTAACTTTTGGAAGTGCTGGACTTGCATATTTGCATGTACGTTGGTACCCACAAGATTCAGTGAGTTATATTCCACCTAGTGCAGTAAAACTTGGTCTGATACGTCCTTATGCACCAGAAACTTATAATGATGGAACCAATAATGTAATCATTCAACATGACGGTAGTATATACATCAGACAAGGCACTGAATTGTATGATAGAAATTCTGCTAATTTTAATATAGTAGACAGTGCAATATGGGATTTAGAACATAGAATTTTCAATAATTTACATTTAACAAATAATAACATAACATCATACTTAGACATATTTCCAAATCCTTATAGACCAACATCTTACACTTGGAGCGATGTTAACACAAGTTTATTAAGTGAATTTAATAAATGGAAAAGTAATAACAGTATTCTAGCTTTGAACAGTACAACATATTATGATAGCAATGACAAATTTACTTGGAACTACAGTAGTGTGGGTCCTGGAATTGGTGGTTGGAAAGGATTATATCATTATTACTTTAACACAGAAAGACCACATACACATCCTTGGGAAATGCTAGGACACAATACAAAACCAACTTGGTGGGACGCAAATTACAGTTGGACAGATGTTACAAAACGTTCTGCATTGATTGATGCACTTACTTATGGACACTACAATAATCCTGCAGAAACATATAAAAAATATGATAAAAATCTTGCAATACCAAAAGCTGTTTATGATCTAACAGCAAATACTTTGGTTACAAATGCAGGTGTATTAAATGACCCTATAACAGCTAATGTTGTATCAAGTCCTAATGTAGCAGAAGCTTCTAAAGATTTTGTTTATGGTGACTGGGGACCTGTTGAAGATGATTGGAGAAGATCTAGTCAATACAAAATACAATTATTCTTAGGTTTGTTGAGACTGAGACCATTATGGGTAACCAATATTTTCTTTATGCCCACACAACAAGTATTGTTAGACACTGCAACAATTGACAATCCACATTGGATTGATAATTCAGAATTACAATTAATTAATTACAGTAATGAACCTAGACTGAGTAGCACAACTTATGAAGATAGTATAATTGAAAGTGTCCGAGTATTAAGCGGAGGCACTTACACTACTGCACCACAATTGACGATATTCAGTAATTTTGGTACTGATGCTAAAGTCACAGCATACCTTACAGCTGGTGTAGTAACTGATGTAAGTGTTGATAATCCAGGTAAAGCATATTATAATAAACCTAGAATTGTTCCTGCAACTGGATCAGCAAAGTTTGAAGCAACACTTACTAAAAATGCTAAAAAATATTTTATAGGACTTAACAATGCAATTGTTGAGTTTGCAAAATACAACGGTATCACACCTAATACTATTGTTGAAAGATTCAAATTTAATGAATATAATCCTATTTTGAAAGCTGGAGGATTTTTAAATCCAAATAATCAAAGATTTATTTTACAAAGTAGTCAAGACAAAGGTGCTACGAGAATTCCAGAAGAAAACTATACAAGTTTACTTTACACAAGCAAGCCTACTAAAGAAGTATTTTTTGGTGGAATAAAAATAAGCATTGACACAAATGGATATAAAATACAAGGATATGATAACAGCAATCAATACTTTACATATAAACCACCAATTTTAAGTAGTAGAAAAGTTTTAGTTTTACCTCCTGATACTCCTGAACTTTTAAGTCCAGATGAAATGATTCGTTATGAAAAATACGAACCTAATACACAGCAATTAAGCTACAACACAGTATTAGCTACAAAACAAGACGTATATGACTTTATACATGGATATGAAGCATATCTACAAGAACAAGGATGGGACGCTAGTTGGAGAGGATCCGCTACTGACTTTATTAATTGGGCCAGTGGTAATAATACATCAACACCAATAACTATTATTCCAGATACAACAACAATTAAAATTTCAGATGGTAATAGAGGATTTTACGATACGCTAAACAAACGTTATGATGGTGTGTATAATATTTTAGACCAAAACGGAAAACAACTAACAACAAACAAAGTTCTTGTCAAAAGAGAATTAATGAACAACGACAGTTATACAGAAATATCTGTTAAAAACAATTCAGATAGAATTTACGGAGTTCGATTATATAAAGTAGAAGTAGAACATGTTCTTGCATTTGATACCACTACAAAATTTGATGATGTAGTTTACGATCCACAATTAGGACAACTACACAAACGCCTTACTTGGAAAGGAAGTAGAACTAAAAATTGGAATGGCAAATTTTATTCTCCAGGCTACATTATCGACGATAATAGCATATATCAAAACTTTGATACAACTGCAAGAGAACTAGATCAATATTACGGTTTAGGAAATACTCTTGGCAATAAACAAATTGTGGACACTGCAAGATTTAATCATGGCTATAACAAACCACAGTGGAGTGAAAAATTAAATTTAGATGAAGATACAACGTTTGAATTTATGAAAGGTACTAAAAAATACAGAGGTACACGCTTTGCAATTGACGCTTTTATGAGAAATAATTCATTGTTTGATTCACAAGCCGATGCAAGTGTACTTGAAGAATGGGCATTTAGAACAGCAGATTATGGTGATGTTAGAAGCAGAAATACTATTGAATTTGAACTTACAAAAGATCTGTTGACAACAAGTCCACAACCAGTTAGATTTACTGACAAGGAAATTACAGATGTATTGACTGATATAGTAGTAGATGTTGATCCAAATAGTCCACTATTAGTTACTGGAGATCCAGGAAACGTTTTCACAACACGTAGTCCTAAAACATATTTGCAACAGCAAAATATCTCTATCTCACAAGAAAAAGAGTTTGCTAATGATTTTCTTACTGCTGGTTTACCTCTTACAAGTGAAGCAGATTATAGATGTTTGACATTAGAAGATATGACATTCTTTCCTGAAGATCCTAGTCAAAAGAACTACAATTTTGAAGGTGATTGGCAAAAAGTATTACAGTGGAATAATAGACAAAGTTATAAATTTGGTGATAAAGTATTGCATGAAGGACGCAGTTGGGAAATGTTAGATCCTGATGGAAGTAGTGGACTGTCTAGACCAGAAGATCCTATTATTGTTACAGGTTCTATTTCACTTCCTGTGGTTCCTAGTACAGGAGAAACACTTATAATTGATGGTACTACAATCAATCTCACAAAATCAACAACTACAACAAATTTAGATGTAATTAATGTAATAGGAACAAATGATGTTAAAACTAGTGATGTTATAGCACATAATAGCACTTTGATTTTAGGAGAAACAAGTGCTCTAACACAAACTGTAACTTTTAGTAATGTTGTAACTACATTACAGTATCAAGATATTGTTAAAACAGGTAGCGTAATTAATCCAACTATTCAAGGAAGTGCAACAGCAACACTAATAATTGACGGCAATACAGTAAATTTCAATGATACTACAAGTACAACAACAAATATTTCTGCACAAACTGCATTTGAAAATGCATTTAATGCTAGTTGGACACAGAATACAGGAAACATAAGCAGTGAATCTGTAAGTAGATGTAATGCTATAGAAGCATTAAGAAATGCATACATAAGTGCTAACAGTAGTAGTGCATGGACAACCTGGCTAGGTGATTATTTCAGTAACAGCGACACAGGCATTAATATTACAAAGCTACAAACAGAAATAAATGCAAATCCAAGTTGGTTAGTGCAACTACAAGCATTATTACAAAGTGATGTTACAATTATCAACAATGTACTCAATAGAACTTATACAATAACTGATAGTATACCTGCACAAGATGTAACAGATACAACTACAGCCCTTAGTGCAGGACAATATATAGATAATGTTGCAACATATTTAATAGCAAACCCAAATAGTGTATTTGCAACAACTACAATTGTAACTACACAAAGTGGTACTGGATTTAAATTATACAATCTTACTGATATAGTACAAGAAATTACAAGTGCTGGTATTGCAAATATTACTGCAAGTGCTAGTAATAATCAATTAAGAATAACCAAAACTACAAGTAATACAGCACAATCTTTTAGTCTTACAATAAGTGTTGGCACGGCTAATTCAGCTGTTGGATTTAGTACAGCTACTGAAACAATTAATAGCACTGCTAGTAATATTGTTAGTACACCTAATCTAACCCTCCAACAAGCTGTTAATCAGATCAATGCGGCATCGATAGCTGGAGTAACTGCACAAATTAATCAAGCAAATCCAAACTTACTACAACTTAACTGTAACAAAGCCACACTTGTTATTGGTACAGGTACAGCTAATAGTGTAATAGGTTTAACATCAGGAATAGTACCAGCAAGTACTTCTACTACAACTGTAAATGTTGCTTTGTATATCACTGATATTGCAAATTCTATAAACAGTGCGGGCGTAAGTGGTGTCACCGCTGGAGTAAGTAATAATAGAATACAACTTACAAGCATCAATAGCACGTTAGTGATTGGCTCAGGTACTGCAAACAGTACATTAGGTTTTACTGCACAAACATATAGTGCTACAGCGTCAACCATTAGTAATGTGTTCAATGCAATTGTAGGAAGTGATGGTAATCAAGTATTCAGAGAAATGACAAATGATCCAAATATCTTTAGCATTTGGGTAGCAGATAATAGCGAACAAGGAAGTTTTAACCAAGGCTATGCTGTCTATCAAAGTATGGATTTTGGAATGTATATAACAAAAGCATGTGCAGGGGTAAATCCAGGTGATGATGCACAAATTATGATTGCTAGACAGACCAATGATGTTCAAGCTCATAACCTTGTAGTTGGAGACTATGTATTAATTAGAGGAAGCACTACAGTTCCTAGCATAGATGGAGTACACAAAGTAACTGGTGTAAATCCTTCCAATAATAAAATGTTTTATATAGACGAATATATTGAACAAGAAGGAGGTGTAGGTAATGTTTATCCTCTGAGAAATGTAAGATTTAAAGATAAAACAACATTGGATTCAGCATTATTGTTAAAACAAAATAATGTTTGGAAATATAACTTTAGCGGTGTTAGACAGAACAGCAATCAACTTCCTATTTTAATTTTTGTTGATGATGATGGTTCAGGCAAGCCAGCAGTTTACAAATATACAGGCGAGTGGAGCGATACTGTTGGTCAAGATTCTACAAAGCTGGTAAAAATTAGAACACAAGAGGGTCAAGCTAGAAATGATTTAGTTGAAAATGTAAAAATATATGATGCAAAAAACAAAAGCACCATTGCTCAATTAGAAACATGGGATCCTGCAAAAGGTATCATACTAGGATTTATACGTAATGAAATAGATTATATAGTAACTGCTGATATTGCAACATACAATTACAATACTATTGACGGACAATTAGAAACAACAAAATCTTGGGGAGAAACATTTGTAGGTAAACGTTGGTGGAATATTAACACTGCAATGTATTTAAATTATGAGCAAGGTAGTGTTAGTTATCAGCAAAATAATTGGGGACGTTTATTTGATGGAGCAACCATTGATGTATATGAATGGACACGAAGCACTGTGCTTCCTGAACAATGGTCAAATCTAGTAGAAAATGGTACTACGATAAATGGTGTGCCTGCAAGTGGTGAAGCATACGTAGAAATTATTGGACAAGAAAGAGTTTACTCTTGGACAGAATCAACACACTACAATCGACGAACTAATAGAACAGAAACAGAATACTACTTTTGGGTAAAAAACAAAACTTCTTTTGAAGGTTTGAGAAACTATAATACACTTCAGTTGAGTAAGATGTTAGAAAATCCTGACAGCTTTGATTTAAGTTGGGTTGCCGCTAGTGGTAATAATTTATTGTTCATTTCAAATGTAGATAGACATGTAACAAAAAACAGTGTAGTACAAGTTAATCAAATATATGACAGCAATAGTGAACCTTTAAATGAATGGACCATGCTAGCAGAAGGGGATGAAAGTGTAGCCATTCCGGAATATTTACACATTAAAATACGTGATAGTTTGGCTGGCTTCAATAATTATAAAGAAAGATTTACTTTTACAACTTGGTCAAATGCAACTTCTTATAACCAAAATCAAGTTGTAATTGAAGGAACTAATTATTATATCAGTCTGAAAGCAAATAATTTAAATAATCAACCAAGCACAGATACAACACAAAGTTATTGGAGTAGAATTTACGATTATGACCTAGTCGCAGAAACACAGCAAGATGATATTGATGTATGGAGAGGTCAGATGATTCCTGATTTAGATTTACATGAATACAATCGTTATGGACATTTGATTAGACCTCGACAAAGTTTATATAGAAACTTAGTAGATGCAAGACAAAATTTTGTTTACAAAACTAACGAATTATTAAGTACAATCAACATTATAGATGAAATACAAAATTGGGAAGACACTTTTAATCATACTTTTACTAGAGGAGCAGTAACATATGAAATAGGATTTTATTGGAGTTGGATTAATTGGACAGCAAAAGGATATAATTCTAATATTGTAGCAGATAAAACAGTGGATTCGTCTCAAGACTTAATTGATCTAACCGATGAGCCAGATGGAACATATGTTCGTGTTAGAAATGTTACACATGCAGATGGTATAAACAGACCCGAAATACATTATTATAACAATGGTACAAGTACACTAGTTTATAAAGAAAAAGCTACAATTGAACTAAGTGAAGAAATGTGGAACCAAGCTAAATTTGGGTATGGCATGGACGCAAGCGGTTTTGATTTGTTATCTTTTGATAGTGACAGTAGCAGTGTAATAGGAGAACTTTTTGATAAATTAAGAACTAACATTTTTATAGGTAGACACAAAATTTTGTATAGCAAACTTTGGTTTACTTGTTTATATGAAGCTGTGGTACAAAACACTACAGATGACTTTGCATTCAAAACAAGTTATGTTAAACTTAATGTTAGTCATCCTTTATTGCTTACACAAGATCATTTCAAAATTTATGATATGAGTCCTGTTGAAGATTTCTTCAACGATATTAAACCTTTTCACACAAAGTTACACAATAGCTTAGAAAGTGTTACAGCTGAAGAGGCTATAAAAGTCGAAGTAGATGAAGAAGATAGAAAATCAATAATTACTTTTAACTATGCAGATCATAGCACAAGAACTTGGGAAGGTCAAACGGTTTTAACCGGTAATGATTTTACCAGTACTTTAGAACATACAGATGCTTTAGACTTTACAACACCTGATGCTAATATTGAGTATGTTTATGATGGTAATGAATTTGATCAACCGCATTATGAAGGTTGGGGAGAAGAACTTTATCCTGTAGATTACACTGAAAATCTTAGTATACTTGTACAAACAAACCCTCAAGCTACGGTTACAGTAGGTGCATTGTTTAGTGTAGTTTTTCAAGAAAATAATCCCAGAGGCATAACATTTAACAACGACGGAACAAAAATGTTTATTGTTGGTGCTCAAGGAGATGATGTGAATGAATATACTCTTTCAGTAGGATTTGATTTGACTTCTACAGTTACTTTTACAAACAATTATCCAGTAGGTGGTGAATGTCCAAATCCAACCTCAGTAAAGTTTAATACTGATGGTACAAAAATGTTTGTTACTGGCACAGGAAATAGCAACGTTCATGAGTATGTATTAACAACTGGCTTTGATTTATCCACTGCGAGTTGGTTCCAAACACTGGTCACAACTGTTGACAATGATAATTTTGGACTTGACTTTAAAGATGATGGTACTAAAATGTGGATTACAGGAAATCAAAACGATAAAATATATGAATACAATTTATCCAGTGCCTTTAATATTTCCACAGCAACATTCAATCAAGATTTATACTTAGGTGCAACAGACTTTGAACCATTTGGCATTGAGTGGAGTCCTGATGGTACCAGACTGTTTATAGTTGGGACAATCCACAATGGTGTAGATTTATTTTATGTATCTACACCCTGGGATATATCAACAGCAACACATCAGGAATTTTATTTTATAGGTGGTAATCCTAGTGGTATACACATCAGTCCTGACGGCACAAAAATGTTTATTGTAGGCAATAGCAGTGACATGGTAAAATCATACACCCTTTCAGTTCCATACGAATTTACAACAGGTAGCATCGCTACAGCAGATACAAGAACATTTAGAATTAACATGTATCGACCTGACAACTTGCAAACAAGCACTGTAATTGAAGATAGTAAAAAAACTACTACAACTGGAGCTGTGGGAGCTACAGATACTACTATTCCTGTGGCAAGTACTGCAAATTATCCTGACAGTGGAGTAATTTGGATTGGAAGTGAGCGTATTGAATATAGTGCAAAGGACGCAAATAATTTATTGTATGCAACCAGAGGTACATTAGGAACCAGTGCTATTGCACATAATGCTTCAAGTGTAGTGATAGATAATAATCAAGAGATACCTACACTCAATAGATTTAGCGATTATGGAGATAATCTACGTCTAGCATACAATGATAGTGGAATAAGTTTAACTGCCGCTGGAACTACGCCCGAGCATGCATTCATTAGAAATGCAGGGCAAGGAACGATATAAATACATTAAATGGAAAAGAGTTATGAGCTTGAATAAAATAGAAACATCACTGTTAGGAATTGAAGGACATATAAAAATTTGGGATCCTGAGTCAGGCGAAGTATTTGTCCGTAGACGCAATGCAGTAAATTATGAAAATATGAGTGTAGCAATTGCTAATCTTTTAGCCAATGCAAGTGGTAACACAAGCACACATGAAATAAAAACAATGAGATTTGGAAATGGCGGTACTAGTATTGACGGACTAGGTGCGGTGACATATAAAGCTACGAATACAAATAGTGCAAGTGGTTCATTATATAACGAAACACACAGTCAGACAGTAGATGACGCTATTACAAGTTCAACAGATAATCAAGTTATTGCAAGCCATACTAGTCCAAATAATTTTAGTGATGTTATTACAACATGTACATTGGATTATAATATTCCAGCAGGACAAGATACAACAGATACTGGTACTAACATGAACGGTACTTATGTGTTTGATGAATTAGCTTTATATACAGGCAACAACGATTTGTTGACCCATGTAGTTTTTCACCCTGTACAAAAAAGTGCAAACAGAAAAATTCAAGTAATATATACTTTAAGAATAAGAAGTTCGTTTGCGGACTTATAATAGGAAGAAGAGATGCCATATACAATAGATTATTCAGATAGTGGAAAATCGCCAATTGTTGTTAATGACGGTACAGTTGATACTAGTACTAGTCTTAGTTTAATTGGTAAAAATTATACAAATTTTGGCGAAGTTTTAAATGAGAATCAATTGCATTTATTAGAAAACTTTGCTAGTGGATCTGCACCAAGTAATCCTACAGAAGGACAATTGTGGTACGATTCAACAAATAATAAATTAATGTTATACGATGGAAGTTGGTACACAATAGGTGCTCCAGCTGGAACAACAAGAATAGAATATAGACGTCGACAAGATACATTAGGTAACTTTCATAACACAATTGAAATGATAGTAGATAATAATATCGTAAGTATTACGACAGATGATACTACAGCGTTTACACCTCATGCAACAGAATATTTAGAAGATGGTGTTACAGCTCTAACAACACAATTTGCAACTATTCAAGCAGGCATCCAAATGAATAGTACTGCAAACTACAAGTTTAGAGGTACAGCAACCAGTGCAGATTATGCCGACCTTGCAGAACGTTACGAAGCAGATGCAGAATATTCTGCAGGCACAGTTGTCCGTTTAGGCGGTACACATGAAATTACACAAACATTACAGGAATCAGACAGAGATGTATTCGGAATTGTAAGTACATCTCCAGGTTTTGAAATGAATGCAGGAGCAGGATCAGACGCTACACATCCTTTTGTAGCACTAGCTGGTCGAGTTCCATGTAAAGTTATTGGAAAAGTAGTCAAAGGAGAAAGACTAGTTTCTAGTGCAACACCAGGACATGCAATGGCAATGAAACCTATTGACCCAGGTGAATACTATACAGTTATAGGAAGAGCATTAGAGTCAAAAGATTCCGACGAAGCAGGAACAATCGAAATAGTTGTTGGAGCCAAGTAAATGCCAAGAACTATAGGCCAATTAGCTGAAGCAAGTCATTATAATTCAGTAGCAGAAATTGCAAATAAAGTTTTTGGAGACATTTATTCTTCTGCGGCGGTAACTGATAATAATCGAAAAGCAACACACAAATATGGCTGGGGAGCAACTAATGTTGATCAGGCATTGTCGGCAGGCACACCAATTACTGCTGATAAATTACAAGTTTTGGTAAATCATACAAATGTAAGTATAGATCATATTAATGTAACTGACAGTGTTTTGGTTTTTGCTGTACCAACTAATAGAACTAATATTACTGCACAAACACTTGTTAGAGCAGAAGATTTAAACCTCATTGAGGATAAATTTAATAATACAATTTTAGCAACTAATAATCATGGAACAGTTGATTCTGATAGTTCAAGTTTACTTACAGCAACTCCACTTAGTGGTGGACCTTACACGAGAACAGCTACTTGGCAAAATAAAATTACAGCTGAACACAAATGGACTTGGGGTAGTTACAACGCCGCAAGATATTTCTTTAACGGTGGCGGCACAGTAAATTTAGATTTAGAAATGTCAGGAGGTTGTACTGCTGGATATTTTAATTGGGCTGATATGATCAACGAAATGGGTACACTAGTTTTTAATTGGGACACCGTAACTCAAAGTGCTAGTACCACAGCAGGTTATAGTTTTGGTAAAGGTTTTTATGATCTTACACAATACTATGGAGATGGTAGTGATGCAGGTTCAGCTGATGAAGGACTACTATTTCAAAGTGCTGGTGTAACTCAAAATACAGCATATGGTTACGGTTATGGTTATGGTTATGGATACGGAAGTGCTGGTCTATTTGTAAGTAATGCAGACAGTGCATACTTATGGGCTGGACGCTGTGACGCTGGACCTAATGTTTATCTTGTATCTCAAAGTGGATACAGTGGTTATGCTAGTAGAGCATTTAAGTTGTATGGCAAATATGCGGCAAATGGTGCAGAAGTGCATCTCAAAGCTGTACTAGATAATACCACACTGACTCAGGTTGTAGACGGAACAATTGATGCAACATGCAAGTATTTGATGCCAGATATTATTACACAATCTACAAGTACATTTGATGTCACACCAGATCCAACATTGACTATTTTAGATAATTTTAATAGCGGTGATGACAGCTAAAAAAATCATTGACAAATCACATATAAATAAGTTATAGTAGTAGTTAATTATAAGGAGAAACTCGCTATGGATGAGAGACTCGAAAAAGCACTTGAATTTGCAAATTATCGTATTACCTTAGGTAATCAAAAAAGAAATATCAGATCTCGTATGGAAGTGTTACAAGCAATACACTATAATGCGGGTAGTTTTATTGCTAATCCAACAACTATAAGTTTTATTAATACTTTGATTAGCCTAGGCAAAAAGACAGCAGTTGTTATTGATACAAAAGATAATCCTATAGAAATAGATGATCTTAAAGATTTTCAAAATTCTTTGGTTGATGCTTATTACAATGCCAGTAACGAATACAAAGTACAAATGGACAAAGTTAAAAAATCACGTAATATTAAGAAAATTATGGATTGGTAATGTCTGGTAAAGAAGAAGATAAAGGCATTTGTTTTTTTGCCTACAACAATGAAGAAATAGACTATGTTCAATTAGCTCATATTGCCGCTGGTTATGTTAAAGCCAATATGAGTAATAACAAAACTTGTTTGATTACTGACAAAGGTACATACAGTTATTTTGAAAAAAGTGTAGATAAAGATTTTCATGATGCATGTTTTGATCACGTGGTATTGACGGATGTTGAAAATGCTCCAAATCCTAGGCGTCATTATGATAGTCCTTGGACTGAATTTACTGCACAATTTAATAACAGTAACAAACATAAAATTTTTGAATATACTCCATTTGAAAAAACATTACTATTAGATATAGATTACATTGTCAAGAATAATTTTTATGATTATATTTTTGACAGTGAATTTCCATTGGCAATGCATAGAGAATCACAATACTTACAGTATGAACCTCCGTATATGAATGAGATTACACTAGCAGATGGGGGCATTCATCATTGGTGGAGCACTGTGATTTATTTTGATCAAAGTGTTGAAAGTAAAACATTTTTTGATACTTGGGAACATGTAAAAGATAATTGGGATTATTATCATTTATTATATCAATTTCCTCCAGCATTGTTTAGAACAGATTTTTGTGTAAGTATAGCATGTCATTTATTAAACGGGTATAACGAAAATAATTTTGTGCATGATTTTTTAGGGACAAAAATGAGAAACATGGATCAAAAAGATGAACTACATGAAATCAAAAGTTTAAATGATTGGATATTTTTAAGTCATGTGAGGAAAGAAGTTTGGAAAAATATTTTAGTAAGAAATCAGGACCTTAATATCCATGTGATGAATAAACGTGCTTTAACTAGACACGCAACACCTATTATAGAATCTCTAAAGGAAGAAATCTTATGAGCAGAGGATTTGTTATAATTGGTATAGATACAGATGTTGATTGTGTAAAGTATGCGGCTTCTCTTGCAATGAGTATAAAAAACTGTGACGCTGATAGTCAAGTGTGTTTGATTACCGATGAAAATTTTAAACTTTCTAAAAAATATATTGATTTAGATTGTTTTGATTACACTGTAGAATTACCTTTTGGTAATACAGGACACAGAGATGGATTTCATGGCAGTAATTTTTGGCAAGTAGTGCATTGTACACCTTTTGAAAAATCAATATATTTAGACTATGATATGTTGTTTGTTAATGTAGACATAGATTTGCTGTGGCAACAATTCTCAGACTATGAGGTTGCAATGCCGGTAATAGCAAGAACTTATAGAAATGATATAGCTACTAAAACAAGACGTTTTGAAATAGAAAATACTTATCAGTTGCCTACATTCTACAGTCAAATATTTTATTTTAAAAATGATAAATTTGCCTCAGATTGGTTTAAAATGGCTGATCCCTATTATCAAAATTGGCGTAGTGTATATGATGTATTTTTTAAAGATAAGAAACCAGAGTCATTTAATAAAAATATTATAAACAACTTAATTACACACTCTATGGATGAAACAGAAAATGTAAGCATAGTTCTCAATAATTTCTATGATATTGATGTTTGGAGTTCAAACTTGTGGAATGAAGATGTATCAGAAGAATGGACTGGATTACTCAATAATTGGTATAAAGATAATGGTGAAATTATAATTGAAAATAGTTTGATAAGTAGTGGAATCGTTCATTATAGAGATGAAAAATTTCTTACAAAAGAAATAGAAGATGTTATCACAAGTACTTTTAAAACAAATAAGCAAAGACAAGAAACACAGTCATAAATTTTTTGTTTATTTTGACGAGTGGTCTGGTTTTATACAGGCTATAACTAGTAAACCAAATAAAAAAATTATGCACCCTCATATTGTTACAGACGATCCTATTTGTTCTAAGTTAATGCAAGGAACCATTAGTACTAAAAAATATCTAGTTGCAGAATTTTTAGAAGGTATGAAATTAGTGCAAAAAGACAAGCACATTAGAATTAGAAAAGCAGAAGAACAGCTTACTAAACTTAAAGAGATTTCGCACACAACAGAATCTGATATCAATGTAATACTTTATCTTCTTGATTATAAGATGGAAATTAATGTTAAAAGTGAATTGATATACAAATTAAGTGGAAAACAACAAAACTCAAAGATTGTTGTAAATCAAAAAAGAGATTATGATAATCTTCAATTTTTTCTTACTGCTAAGAATAATCCAATGAATTTGCTTGCAAACATTGAAATAGATATAATAGAATTATTAGAGGCAGGATACAAAATAATTGATTTATCAAATCTCAAGAATAAAATTGAACTTAAAAATATTGATATTCTGACCAAACGTATTTTTAAAACATATGGGATAAAATATAAAAATAATTATCTCAGTCCTGACTATGGATATAGAGTAACTAATAAACGTAGACATATAAAAATATTAGATAAAACTTGGTCAGATCCAACAGCATTTAGTGTAAGTCCGAGTACCCAAGGTTGGATCTTACGTAGTAATTTTGTAAACCCAAATGAGTACAAAATATACAAAGATATAAAGATATTTTTAACAACAGAAGATCCAAATGCTATGCTTGATAGAATAATTATACCATACGAAAAAGTAGGATACAATCAAGAGTGTATTGTTAAAACCAAAGTCGATCCAACTGACTGTAAGATATTAATCGGAGAAGAAGGAAGGAACATCGACTTTAAATTTGAGGAAATAGAATATGTCAAACCTGGTCAGTATTAACGACTTTGATATAGTTTACATTAGTTATGACGAACCTAACGCAGATGAAAACTATGCTGATTTATTAGAAAAATGCCCTTGGGCAAAACGTAGTCACGGAGTATGGGGCAGTGATGCCGCACACAAAGCCGCGGCGGCAATGAGTGAAACAGAACGTTTTATTACTGTTGATGCTGATAATATTGTACTTGATGATTTTTTTAATATTGAACTTGACATGGATAAAATTGGTGCTAATCATGTAATTAGTTTTGCCGCCAAAAACATTGTAAATGGATTAGTTTATGGCAATGGCGGTATTAAAATGTGGCCCGTTGAAGTTGTTAATGCGATGCGTACACATGAAGCGGCACCAGAAAGTGATAAAGCGGCTCAAGTAGACTTTTGTTGGAATATACAATATGTACAAATGAACAATTGGTACAGTTGGGTATACAATAACGGTAGTCCACTACAGGCATGGAGAGCTGGTTTCCGTGAAGGTGTCAAAATGGGTCTAGAAGGCGGAGATGTTGTTGATCCTAGTAAACTAAAAGATATTTTTAGAGAAAATTACAGGCGTCTTATGGTATGGATGACTGTGGGTGAAGATATAGAAAACGGATTATGGGCAATATACGGTGCTAGATTAGGCTGTCATATGACAAATATTTTACGTCATGAATGGGATTGGAAAAATGTTAGAGATTTTGACTGGCTTAGTGATTATTTTAATAATGAACTTGCTCCGCAATTTAAAGGTACTGACCAAATGTGTCCTAGAACAGGAATGCAATGGGATAGCACTAAGCTCAAGAATGAAACTGTAAGACTAGGTGATGATCTAAGAGGTAAACTAGATTTAGAAATTGCTGACATTGGCGTAGCGGGTAGCCGTTTTTTCAAAACTGTGTATCGCAATCCTAGTAGATTAGGACCACAGATCAGAGAAGAACAAGTCAATGACAGTATTGGATAAAACTGTCTTAGTTACAGGAGGATTCGATCCATTACACAGTGGTCATATAAATTATTTCAAATGTGCTAGACAATTAGGTGATAAATTAGTAGTAGGGGTTAACAGTGATGAATGGCTATCTCGTAAAAAAGGTAGAAGTTTTATGCCTTTTGAAGAACGTAAAATCATTATAGAAAATTTGGAGATGGTAGATGAGGTTATTAGTTTCAATGATAAAGATGGTACTGCAACTGAGGCTATTGAACAAGTTAAAGAAAAAAATCCCGGATCAAAAATTATCTTCGCAAATGGCGGCGACAGAAAGAAAGACAACATACCAGAAGAAAATGATGATGGAGTAGAGTTTGTTTTTGGTGTAGGCGGTACACACAAAATTAATAGTAGCAGTTGGATATTAGACAATTGGAAAGCACCTAAAATAAACAGAGATTGGGGATATTACAGAGAATTATACAATGGTACAGACTTCCGAGTTAAAGAATTAGTTATTGCACCACACACCAGATTAAGTATGCAAAGACATGAACATAGAAGTGAAACTTGGAACATAGTACATGGTAAAGCAAGTATTAAAATGAATCACAGAGACGGAAATCCATTTGACGGCTGTGCTGTATATCAATTACACCCAAACAATCCAGTAGATGTTCCTAAACGTACATGGCATCAAGGCTGTAACGAAACAGATAAACCTGCTCATATAGTTGAAATATGGAAAGGTAAAACTGAGCTATTAACTGAAGATGATATAGAGAGATTAGAATGAAATCTATAAACGATATTGATTGGGAAAAAGAAAAATACGATGTTATCAGTAGTAATCTGTCTAACAGCAAAAAAATGAAAACCCTTTTAGACAGCAAAGGTTGTGGTTTTTGTTTGGCAAAATGGACACAGGTGACCATGCACTTGGGCACAGGACTAACACACAGTTGCCATCACCCTAATCCACATAAAATTCCAATTGATGAAATAAAAAAGAATCCTGGTGCATTACATAATACAGCATACAAAAAGAAACAGCGTAAAGCAATGCTCAATGGAGAGCGTCCAGCTGAGTGTGATTACTGCTGGCGTGTAGAAGATGCCGCAAAGGAATCAGGAAATGAAAATTACAGTGATAGAGTATTTAAAAGTGTAGCTTCATTTAGTGTTTACGAACATGATAAAATTGTGAATCTTACTGGTGACGAAGATGATATATATCCAACATATTTAGAAGTGAGCTTTAGTAATGTATGCAATTTTAAATGCTCTTATTGTAATCCAAATTTTAGTAGTAAATGGGTACAAGAAATTAAACAACATGGTTGGTATGTGTTACCAGAAGAAGGATATAATTTTACCCCCAATGTACAAATACCTGAATCTGAGGATAATCCATACACAGAGGCATTTTGGAAATGGTTCCCCGAAGCAAAAAAACATTTACATACACTTAGAATCACAGGTGGCGAGCCTTTGATGAGCAAACACACTTTTAAATTATTGGAAGATATTAGAGATAATCCAACACCCAATATGGAACTTAGTATTAATACCAATGGAAATGCTCCTGCTAAGAACTGGAAACGATTTTTAGAACTTATCGAAAACATATGTAATCTTAACAAAGTACAAAAATTCACACTGTTTATAAGTTGCGAAGGCTGGGGACAAAGATCTGAATACAGTAGAGATGGTCAGGATTTTAATGAATTTTTAGGTAATGTTGAAGAATTTTTAAGAACTACACATAACTCAAGACTTGTATTCATGTCTGCATTTAATTTATTCGCAGTCAGTAATGTCATGCCTTTTTTAAAGTATGTTTTACAGTTGAAAAAAGAATTTAACTATAATGGTTTACTGCACTGGTTCGAGGAAAAGACCAATGGACAAACTACTAGAGTTTTGACAAAACATAATTGGGTATTAGATGGCGTTTTAGATGAAAGTTTAGATGATAGGCCGGTGCGTTCATTGACAGAACGTAAGAATCTTGCTAAACGCAATCCAAATGAACGTGTTGGTATAGATATAGCATATGTAAGATATCCTGATTTCTTAGATGTAGGTGTAGTTGGCACAGAAGAATTACTACTAGATCATTTGATCCCAGCCTTAGATTTCATGTATAAGAATAATGAAAATACTGAGTGGACCAAATTCCAAGGTTTTACTGATTGGGAGGCAGGAAAGTTAAAGAGAATAGTTGAAATGTTGGTTTGGCAATTAGAAAAAGGAACTACAAAATGGGAAAAAAAGAGTCGATTAGCTAGAGAAAGATTCTATGCTTTTGTTAATGAATACGATAAAAGAAGAGGCAAAAACTTTTTAAAAACATTTCCTGAAATGAAAAATTTTTACAATTTTTGTAAACAATTACACGACGAATCGCATGTTACCAAAGACGGTGATACTGAATATTATCATAATGATGAAAACGGTAATAGAGTTAGACAAGTTGCAGTAGATGCAAAACATTTCTACTCTAAACCAGTTAAATCAAAAGGTTATTCAAAAGCATGACAATGGGTAAAAATACACTATATGTTGGTGGTTGTAGTTTTAGCGACTATTTTGAAAACAATAAAGTTTGTTGGGGTGAAATTCTCGCGGAAAAATTAAACATGAATTATAATCATGATGCTGTTCTAACAAGTGGTAGCAATGATAGAATATGGCGTATATTAACAGACAAAATAATAAAAAAAGAAATAACAAAAGATGATAAAGTATTCATACAATATACAATGCCTACTAGAAAAGAATTTGCAAGTTGGAAAAATCCTCGTGGACCAAAAGGTCATATGTTTAACACACAGGATGAAGATTTGTATCTTTTAAATTTTAAAGATCAATGTTATACTTGGCATGAAGAACCTGTTGCAAATAAATTTTTGAAACAATATGAAGAATATTTTTCAATAGATGAATATGATATGCACATTTTTAATCAAAGACAATATCAGTTTCAAACATTTTTAGCATATCATAATATAGATGCCTACATGCTAACATTGAACGCTTATGTAATTTGGAATGATAATCATTTTTTGTCTGCTTATTTCAAAAAAAGATTATACAGTGATAATAAATTTGGTTATGCAGAAGATGAGAGATATGCAGAAAATGATCCAAATCATTTAAGTGAAAGTGGTCACAAGAAATTAGCTAATAGGCTGTATACATGGATGACTGATAGATGAAACTAGATGACCTGCCTGCAAACAATTTATTTTGTCCTTTGCCATGGGTAGGTGCACATATTATGCCTACTGGCAAGTTCAGCTATTGTTGTGTGCAAAATCAGTTTGATGAAGATCTATTAAAAGCTGGCAATCTCAGAGAACAAACAATACAACAAGCTAGAAACAATTCTTGGTCAAACAAACTAAGAAAAGATTTAATAAATGGAATACAACATAAAAGTTGTAGAGATTGTTGGAATTTAGAAAATCAAGGGATCAAAAGTTTAAGACAACACTATCATAATCAATGGTTTAAAGATTATGGTTATGCTGATACTTTCCAACTCAATAGTGACGGGACACTAGATGATCAAAACATAATATATTGGGACGTAAGGCAAACTAATTTGTGCAACATGAATTGTATAATGTGTGGCCCAGATTATAGTAGTATATGGAACAGAGATATATTAAAAAGCCAAAACAAGCCAATACCAAAAGGCGGAGTCATCGATGCTGTAGAAGTAAGCAAAGATAACATACTTGATATAATCAAAAATAATATAGATAAAGTTTACAAGTTTTACTTTGCAGGCGGCGAGCCTCTTGTGAGTCCAATGCATTGGGCAATATTAGAAGAACTAGTAGAAAGAGAACTTTTCAATGTAGAACTTGCATACAATACTAATTTACTAAAGTTAGATTACAAAGGCAAAAATGCAATTGATTATTGGAAAAAATTTAACGTTGTATATGTTGGTTGTAGTATTGATGCAATAGGACAAAGAGCAGAAGTTGTTAGGACTGGAACTAATTGGGAAACTATAAACAATAATTTTATTAAATTAGATAAAGAGTTATATAATGCAAAAGCACTTAATATTACAACCAGTAATATGACAATAGGTGGATTAGATGAAACTATTGCATGGGCAAAAGGGTTTAAATGGAACAACGAATATGGCACTCTGCTAGCAAATAATCTAGTATATCATCCTGAATGGCTGAGTATAAATGTATTACCAAGAGATGTCAAAGAAGAAACATGGCGTAAGATTAAACCAGCATTAAAAACTCTTGAAAACAAACAAGCTCTTGAACAAATAGAAAACGAATTATGGAAAGAAATAGATGCTACTGATTTTAGGAGACTTAGTTTGCGATTTGTTAAACACATTCAGTGGACAAGCAGTATACGTAATCAAGATCCTGATAGTGTAGTATTAAGTGGTTTTCCTGAACTTTGGGATTGGTATGACGAATATCTTACTGAGTTTAAAACACTGACCCATGATCAAGCTGAGGCACTATAATGAAACTAGGATGGATAGGATTAGGTAAATGTGGATTACCGATAGCAGAACGTATAGCACAAACATGTGATGTAGTTGCACATGATATAATCCAAAAAGATACAGCTATATATACACATGATGTAAAAAATTTACTAAACACTGATATAATTTTTGTTTTAGTAGAAACGCCACATGTTGATAAAACACTGGACGGTAGTTTACCCATAGAGTTACATACTGTAGATGACTATGATTATACAGCATTAGGCAGTGTGTTACTAACATTGGCAAATTACAGCTACCAAGGCATTGTAGTTGTTAGTAGCACTGTAAGTCCAAGCACAACAAAAAAACTTGCAACAAAATATAGTGATTTAAAAATTGTTTACATGCCTGTAATGATACACATTGGAAGTGTAGCTGATAATTTTGTATCTGCACCAGTGTATTTTATTGGAGGCAAATATGAGTATACCAAACAAGTCGAAGACTGTATAAGAAAATTTGTTACAGGTAATATTTTGCACGGCACCTATGAAGAAGTTGAAATGTACAAAATGTTTGGTAATATGTTTAGCAGTGTAAAGATTGCTTTCGCAAACACCATAAGTGAAATGATTGAATATGGTAATTTTAATGCCAGCAGTTGGAATGTTATAAATGCTTTACTGCATGAAACAAAAAGTTTCAACAGCACTGCCTATCTAACACCTGGCAGTGGCAACGGCGGTCCATGTCATCCTAGAGATGGTGTTGTGTTGACTTGGCTTACAGATAAGTTAAAAATGCAAAGTCACTTGTTAAAAGATGTAACACAAGTCAGACAGGATCAAGCACTAGCACTTGCAAAATATCTAGTAAGATACCAATTACCTATTGTAATATTAGGTAAAAGTTTTAAACAAGGAGTAGATCTAACTGTAGGAAGCTACAGTGTACTAGTAGGTGAATATTGTAAACAACTTGGAGCAAATATTCACTATGATAAATCCTGGGCAGAAGACAGTGTAGTACTAATTGCCCATCCAGATAAAAAATTACTAGACAAATACAAACCCACTAAAAATAGCATAATAGTGGATTTATGGAATATGAATATACCAGGTGCAAAAGTTTGGGGAAATAATTTGCATGAAACATAAGGGAATTGTAATATTTGGAGCAGGTGCATTCAGTCATGCACATTTGAGATGTTTAAAAGAATTAGGAATAACTGAATGTATATTAGCTAAAAATACACCCTGGACCAGCCAACAACAACATAAATTTGCCGACGATCATCCTCTTATCTCATTTACATTTGATAACAAACCAGATGTTACAGATAAAATAGTACACATAGTAACACCCAGTGATACACATTCGGAATTACTTTATCGTTATAGCAGATTATCTAGTAAAATTTTTATTGAAAAACCAAGTGTTCTTTACAATAAAGATATAGATTTTAATTATGCTAATTTTATTTCTAACACTGTATATCAGAATGATTGGTTAGCACAAATACAAAATCATCGATCTCGTAAATACAAACCAAGTATAATACATTTTACATACGATGTCAAGAACAAAAATCAAATTGATCATATAACTGAAATATGGAGTCACATTATCAATCTTGTTTCTTTGTGGTATAAACCTAATTGTAAAATTCATATAAACAGTGAATTAGTTAAAAACAACGCAAGAAATATTAGTTGTATTATTGACAATGAACTCGAACTTAGTATATCCACTTCAAGTGGTTTAGTAGAAAAAAGCAAGTGGCAGTTGCAGATAGATAATGAAGAATTTACCAGTGAGGAACTTGGTGGTAGTTTGCTTATAAATACATTAAGTACTATGTTAACTAACAAATTACCTTTGACTGATTGGTACAATGCTAGTTGGCTTATACACAGATTTAGATTGTTGTCAAGTCCAGAGATATTTGACAACCAATTTTTACTAAATTATAGGAAATGAAATGGATATTGATGTTAATTATATAAAAGCAAATGGGTACGCTGTTATACCAAACTTCTTGAATACAGAAGAAGTGACTGCACTACAAAATTTATGTGATGCAACTCCCGTAGCCATGGGTGAGACATGGTATAAAAAGTGGAAAGCAAATGGAAGATTTGACGAGTATGAACATTGGTGGTCAGAATCTGTCAGAGATCATCCGTTAACAGTTTCGATCAAGGAAAAAATTCGTCCAATGGCTGATAAATGTTTTGGTGAAGGCAACTATGAACAGTATGGTGGTGATTTTAAAGTAACGAATTCAGGCAGTAATTTTATGTATTGCCATTTTGACACTCCCTATAGACATGATCGCTGGGCAAATGATTTCAGCGATGACATCAAAGGTATGCAATTTGGAATTGCACTGGACAAGTTTGATAATGAAAGCGGTGGAACAAGAGTGTTGCCTGGCAGTCATAAAAAAGTATATCACAAAGAAGACATGGACGCTGGTCGACACAATGATGAATTTTTACGTGATGGTATCACAATGGATCTTGAACCGGGCGGATTATTTTGCTATCACAGCAGAACCATGCACAGCACCATGCCTAATCTAACAGATAAACCACGTAGGTTAATGCTTATTTTGCACTTGTGGAATGATCCAACATTCAAACAAGAATTAGCAGATATAGAATCAAAAGAATATGAAAAAAATCAAGAAATTAAATCCTGAAATTAATCCTGTTACATTTAAAGATGGTAGAGGTATTATTCAGACATATTATCCTGAACAGTACAACATAGTAGAATGGAACTATATTGTAACACTCAAAGGTGCTGTTAGAGGACATCATTATCACAAAGAATTTGATGAGTACATTATGTTTGTAGAAGGAGAAGGTGTGTACACAGAAATTACCAATGGAGAAGAATTAGTAACTCCTGTTAGTGCTGGAGATTGCATATACCTGCCTATGCATGTACCTCATACATTTTATCCAACTGCAGACTGTAAAATGATTGCAATGATTACCAAGCGTTGGAATGATTGTGAGGAACCAATAACAAGGGTAGAAATAAAATGAAACGAATAGCAATAACAGGCGGAGCAGGCTACATAGGTTGTAGGCTCTGTGAATATTTTTTACAGCAAGGTCATACAGTAGATTGTATAGACTGGCTTAAATGGGGAATTGACCCAATACTCAATATTGTTGACCATGAAAACTTTTACTTACACAATATTGATATTTGTTCACCTGAAGTTGAGCCAGTATTAAAAAATGCTGATGTAGTAATACACTTGGCTGGTATTATTGGATTTCCTGCATGCAATGCAGAGCCAGACCTCGCATACAGAATTAACATAGAAGGCACTAAAAGAGTTGTTGAAGCAAGTGCTGATAAACCTTTTGTATATGCAAGTACCGGCAGTGTATATGGAGCACTAGATAGTGTGTGTACCGAAGAAGCAGAAGCCAATCCAATTAGTACATATAGTGTTTACAAACTAGCAGGTGAACGTATGCTAGACAATAATGCAGTTATAATAAGACCAGCTACAGCGTTTGGCGTTAGCAACAGATTACGTACTGACTTGTTGATAAATGATTTTGTACGCAAAGCCTGTATTGGTGAACATATGGTTTTATTCGAAGGACATTTCAAAAGAACATTTATTAGTGTTAATGATTTGGTTCGTTCATTTGCTTGGACTATAGAAAAATACGATCAAATGAAAGGCGGTATCTGGAATGTTGGAGATCAAACACTTAATCATACCAAGTTAGAGATTTGTGAAACCATACAAAAACATATACCAACTTGGACATTTGAAAATAACACAACTCTAGCACATGATCAGGATGGAAGAAATTATTTTGTCGATTATACAAAAATTAGAAACTTAGGATTTACAGCAAGTGAATCATTGGATCAAGGTATAAAGAATCTAATTAAGGTATACAAGGCGGTAGCATGAAACTTATTTTTGATGGTGATAGTTGGACTTTTGGATGTGAAATCGTAGATCCTTCACTTCGCAAAAAATATCCCGATTGGAATTGGAAACTTGATAAATCTTGGTATGAAGAAAATGACGAATATAGAACAAAAAGAATTTATCCTTACTTTATGTCGCAAGCTCTAGATTGCGATTATGTTAATTTATCCTGGACTGGAGATGATAATAGAACTATATTAGAAAGAACTATGACGTTTCTGAGTCGAGAATATATTACAAAAGGAAAATCAACTGACGACTTGTTTGTAATCATAGGATGGTCAAGTCCGGAAAGAAATAGTTTCTGGTGGAAAAGTAAAAATCTATCATTGCCATTTATATTGAGACCTAATATTCCTGATTTTAAAGATCCTAAAATGAAAGATATATGGGAATTATATGTTCAGTATATGTGGCATGCAGAAGAATATCTTCCAAGGCATGTGTCTACTGTGGTACAATTTCAAAATTTTTGTAATGTTTACAACATTAAATGGTTATGTTTTGATGCATTTTATCATACTCCAGATTGCAAAGGCGACAACATGGGTAATCTTCATCCTGATGATTGGAAATCTTTTGGGAACCTTCATCCTACTGAGTGGGAAGATATAAACATGTTAAAACAGTTAGAAAAAATTGACAGAGCTGGACATAAAGAGTTTGTTAATGGAAAAAGACAATTTGAAGATAACGATTATAAGTCACTGTGGAACACAGTCGATCCCGTTAGATTTTACAAAAAAGATCAACCTAACAATACTTTTAGAAGTTTTATACAAGCAGATACAACTAATTTAATCGGATGGCATCCTAGCCCTATTGGACATGAATTATGGGCAAATGAATTATTAAGATACATAAAGGAAAACAGTTTATTGTGAAAAAAATAGTTTTAACAGGAGGTAGCGGATTCCTACTGAGTAATCTACAACAAGATTATATTGCTGATTACATAGCACCTCGCAGTAGTGAAGTTAATTGGATAACGGGTAAAGGCGTAAGCACATTACCTAATCAACCAGATGTTTTTGTACACAGTGCGGCTATATACGGCGGATTAGTCTTCAATCAGAAATATCCAGAACGCATACTGCTAGATAACATGCGTATGTCTATAAATGTTTTTGATTACATCTTGACATGTAAGCCAAAAAAAGTTATTATAATAGGTAGTGCATGTAGCTATCCAGGTAATGCAACAGGCTTACTCACTGAAGATATGATTGGAAGTGGTAGAATGGAGTCAACTGTTGAACTATATGCTATTAATAAACTTTGGCAACTAGCGGCTAGTGAGCGTCTATTAGACAATTGGACACATCTTGTTCTAGCAAACATGTATGGTCCAAACGATCATACAAGTTTGGAAAAGTCGCACGTAACCGTAGCATTAATACAAAAAATATTAAAAGCTAAAAAGGAAAATAGAGATGTAAAATTACTGGGTACAGGAGAACCTTTACGTAGCTTGGTATATGTAAAAGATGTGTGTGCAGTTATTGATTATTTTATAAACAATGATGTCCCCAATGGGGCATATAATATTGGGCATGATAAAGGTTTAAGTATCAAAGCAATGGCAGAAGCTATTGCACAAACAGTTGGATATACAGGAAATATATTATGGGGAGATGCAAAGGATAATGGTGCTATGGTAAAAGTATTAGACTATACGAAACTTGACACTGTATTTCCCAACAGACCAAAAACTGACCTTAAAAAAGGTTTAAAAAAAGCAGTAGAGCAATTCACATGGAATACTTAACAGAAGTTGTTTTTACAAGAATAAAAAAATTACCAGTATGGACAGAAGCATTTAATGGTACAGAAAAGATCACAAATGATTGGAGAATGTGGTGGAATGGTTACAATCTTGACAAGCTAAAAGAACATTTAAACAAACATATGCCAAGTTTGCTAGCCAATCAAACACTTCGTGAAATTCATGTACCTTTAATAGAAGCAGTACCTGCCAGAACATACTGCGAATGTGTATTGCTAGATGAAGATAAAATGTTTTACTATCCTATAAGTTTGCATTGGTTTGACAAGTTTGTTGAAGGTATTGTCGAAAACACGATAGAGATACCAGATTATATAATTAAAAAAATTAACAATAAAACTGCAAAAATATTATTGTATCATCCTAGAGAGCAATGGGGTCACAGTGCTTGGCAAAAAATGATTAACGATATATCAGCAAAATACAAATTAACACAGGATAATTTTGTTGTAAGCTGTAATAATCCTAAATTAGAAAATATTAATAATGTGCCTTTGATGCATAATCAAAGGATAGTTCAAGATCCAGCATATTTTGATACTACTGATAAAATGTGGGCAGAACTATCTAGATTAATAAAAGATCCTCAGCCTCCAAATGAAATTAACGGACAAGGTAAAAGACCTTGGAAATTTGTATGTTTGATGCGAAGACCAAACACAAATAGATGGGCTATAAGTGCCGAATTAATGGAGTATAGGCTCAACGGTGAATGTTTAATGAGTATGGTATGTGATGCTAATTTAGTAGAAGCAAATCAAACTGATTTTAATGTTTTAGATAAAAAATATTATGATTTTATACGAGAAAAATATTGGACTGAAAATTTTTGTAAACTGCCTGGCTGGGCAGAAGTTTCTGAACAATATCCACAAAGTCAAGAAAAACTTGAACAGTATAACTATGAATATCCTTTTTGGATAATCAATGATACAAATGCTTTGACCAACCCGCTGACTGATCCTGCTGTATGGAAATTTACAAATACATATTTACATGTTGTAAGTGAAACATTTGTTGATGATGATGCAGGTGTGTGTTTAAGTGAAAAAATTTTTAAACCAATTTGGTATATGCAACCATTTATTGTATTTGGCACTCCACATACTCTCAGTGCTTTAAAAGATTTAGGGTACATGACATTTGATAAATGGATTGATGAAAGTTATGATTCAATTGAAAATAAAACAGAAAGATTTTATAGTGCAATAGCAAGTGTGAAGAAATTTGCAAATAATAGCAATGAAAGATTAGATGATATAATGCAGGAAATGCTACCTGTACTTCAACACAACACTCAAATATTACGTAAGAACACTACTAGTTTAACAAATTATTATATAGATACAGCAATTGATGCTTTAAAATATGAAACTGTTTCAAAAAGAAGGTTTTTAGAAATATGAGTTTTAAATTAATAATGCCAATGGCGGGAAATGGAAGTAGATTTGTTCAAGCAGGATATACTGTACCAAAGCCTATCATTGATGTTAAGGGCAAACCTATGTTTGTCAGAACAATAGAAAGCATAGGATTAGAATTTGACAAATATATTTTTATTACACGTAAACAACATGACTTAAAAAATGTTGTACTACAACATTATCCTAATGCAGAAGTTATTGAATTAGATCAACTCACTGAAGGAGCGGCATGTAGTGTAGCACAAGCTGACCCATATATGGAAAACAATGATAGTTTTTGTGTTTGCAACTGTGATCAGTTTTTTGATTGGGATAGCAGTAAGTTTGAAGAACATAAAAATAATGATGGTATGATACTACTGTTCGATGAATTGGAACGCAATCCAAAATGGAGTTTTGCAGACTATAATCCTGACAGCCAGCGTATATTCAGAGTGGCAGAAAAGGATCCTATTAGTAGTTACGCAACTGCTGGATTATATTATTGGCGAGAATGGAACACATACATGCAAAGTTTGCAGTTGATGATGGATGCTGATGATAGAACAAATGGTGAATTCTATTTGTGTCCAGTTTATAATTATACCATGAAATTAAAAGACAGTCGTATTACAGGAATAATGATTGATCAAATGCATGGAGTTGGCATACCAGAGGACTTGGATACATGGCTAAATTTATAGCACACAGAGGAAATATCAGCGGGCCACAACCAGATTATGAAAATACAATTGACTATCTACAACATGCATATTCAATGGAGTATGACGTAGAGATTGACCTAATAGGTCATAAAGGAATATTATATCTTGGGCATGACGAACCTCAAGACAGTGCTCCACTGGATTTTTTACAAAGGTCTGGTGTGTGGTGTCATGCAAAAAATCACGAAGCGGCAACATTATTAATGGGCATGAGAACACATTGGTTTTGGCATCAAGAAGATGATTTTGCTTTAACCAATCAAAATTTCTTTTGGTGTTATCCTGGAACTTATATAGATCACCCAAAAGCTGTATGGCTAAATTTTGATGGTGCAACTATGCCTACAACTAAAAATATATATGCAGTATGCGGAGATAGTGTAGATGAGAATACTAATATGTGGACCTAAGGGTAGTGGTAAAACTACACTAGCAGAGCCACTGATAGAACTTTTAAAAGATAAATGTACTGTAATTGTTGATACAGTTGATAATCAAAATCAAGTTGATGAGATAGCTCCTGAGTATATTGTTTGGATGGATACGTTAGGTGAAACTACATTTAAGCCAAACAAAGTAAATTATCATATTAGTGCGTGGTTCAGTGATACACATACACAATTAGCAGAAGTAATTACAACATATATTGCAAGAAAAGGAAAAACTACGTGATAAGTTGGGGTTGGAGCGGCATGGCACATGATGCTAGCTTGGCAGTTTTTGATAACAAAAAACTGTCATTTGCGGCACACAGTGAACGCTACAGTAGAATCAAAAACGATAAACATCTTAATAGTGAGATAATATTAGATGCACTAGAGTTTGGATATCCCGACGAAGTTTTCTTTTATGAAAGACCTTGGTTAAAGAAAACAAGACAGTTGTATGCTGGACAGTATAACTTACTTACAAAACCTTCTCCAAGAAGTGTGCTTGGAAAATTATACACTAATCCTCCACGTGTACGCACAACAACACATCATCACAGTCATGCCGCAGGAGGTTACTTTACCAGTCCTTTTGATGATGCCGCTATATTGTGTATTGATAGTATAGGCGAGTGGGAAACAATTAGTATATGGACAGGCGAAGGCAATCGTTTGAAAAAACTATGGAGTCAAAATTATCCTAACAGCATAGGCATATGGTACAGTGGTATGACACAGCGTATAGGATTGAAACCACAGGAGCATGAATACATATTAATGGGCATGTCGGCTATAGGTGATCCTAATACATACTATGATATAATTAAAGAAGACTTTATACTTAAAATGCCTACTATGCGAGACGGTAAAACTGTATTCTTACGCAACTGTCACAGAGGTTGTATGAATTGGAGACCATTGATAAACAGTGTACAAAGTTATGCTGATATAGCCGCGGCTGTACAGCGTATCTATGAAGAAATATTTTTAGGTCTTATAAGACACACAGCATATCTAACAAATGGTCGTAAAAAGAATCTTGTGCTTACTGGAGGATGTGTGTTAAACTGTGTAGCAAATCCAATTGCACATACACATTTTGATAATGTATGGATCATGCCTAATCCAGGTGATGCTGGCAGTGCTATAGGTTGTGTCCTTGCACACAAAAGTGAACACATTGATTGGCCCGGACCATATTTAGGTCATAATATAAAAGGAGAATATCCGGTTGAGAAAGTATTACAACAATTACAAACAAAAAAAATTACTGCCGTCGCAAGTGGACGGGCTGAGTTTGGTCCTAGGGCTCTTGGCAACCGTAGTATTCTTGCTGATCCCCGTGGAGATGATGTCAAGGACCGTGTTAACAGCATTATACAGCGTGAAGCATTCAGACCATTTGCACCAGCAATACTTGAAGAACACGCAAGCGAATATTTCGATGGCTACACAGGCCCGTATATGCAATACACCGCAACGTGTAAAGATCCTACTTCGTTTCCAGCAATCGTCCACTACGATAACACCTCAAGAGTTCAGACAGTATCTAAAACAGATAATACAGGATTCAGAAAATTGTTAGAACAATGGTATAAAATTACAGGTTGTCCTATGCTATTAAATACAAGTTTAAATATCAAAGGAGAGCCATTGGTCAATTCAATAGAAGATGCACAGCGATGGACAGAAAAATACGGAGTAGAAGTATGTTTGCCAAAATAAAATATTTTTTGTTATATCCTTATTATAGATACAAAGAAAAAAAAGAACTTAAAGAACGTTTAAAAAAATTACGCGACAGAGATCCATTTATATACGAATAAACACACGGAGTTTACATGTTAGATGTAATACAGATTAGTTATTTTGAAGAAAACGCAGATGAACATTTTGAAATTCTTCAAATGTTTGCCCCTCATGCTAAACGTGTAGAGGGTGTAAAAGGCATATTCGAAGCACACAAAGCCGCGGCTAAAATAGCCGAAACAAATTGTTTTTATGTTGTAGATGCTGATGCTGTTATTGAAGAGACATTTAAATTTGATTTTAAACCTAGTAGTTCTGAAAAAGAGTATGGTCATTTCCGACAGACTGACTGTATATATACTTGGCGTAGTAGAAATCCAATAAATGATTTAATTTATGGTTATGGGGGTGTAAAGTTATTTCCAAAAAAACAATTGATGAAAGCTAAAAATTGGAATGTAGATATGACAACAACTTTAGGATGTCCTTTTGTTCCACAGTATCAGATTTCAAATGTAACAGCTTTTAATGTAAATCCGTTCGAAACATGGAAAAGTGCATTTAGAGAATGTGCAAAGTTAGCAAGTAGTATTATACCAAATGGAGATAATATAGATAACGAATACAGATTAGATATTTGGTGTACCAGAGGCAAGGACAGACCTTTCGGAAAATACAGTATAATGGGTGCTAATCAAGGAAAAGATTTTGGTACATACTATAAAAATAGTGATAAGGCACTTGCAAAAATAAATGACTTTGAATGGTTAAATGAACAGTTTACTGAAGTGACCTCAGATGAAAAAGCATTACAAAGCAATTAGAATTCCAAACGACCAAGATTTAATTGATAGTGAACAAACAACATCGATTGAATCCAAGTCAGAAATACCTTCCCATGTTCTATTGGATAGATTTGAAATACTGTATCCAAACATCTCAAGAATCGCAGATCTCAGACGTGCAGTTATTGATCAAGATCTCAGTAGTATTTTTAGATTGTGTGACGAAAATGAAGAACTTCGCAAAGCAGTAATAGAAGAAAACCCACACAGTATATTTCGTGTGTTAAAAGAATCTAAATTAAAAATTGACAACTTAACTGATATTCGTAAAACAGTTGTAGAGAAAAATTTAAACAGCTTGTTTAGATTGCTAGAACATCAAAATGGATGGCACGTTGATGACCTACGCCGTGCAATGCTAGAAGAAAACCTACACAGCTTATTCAGACTGTTTCCACAAGATGATGCAAAAATTAGCCTATATAGAACTGCAATAGTAAACAAAAATTTAAGAAGTATATTTAAATTATTAGGAAATGATGATCTTAGAAAACTTATTGTAGAAGAAAACACATGGAAACTATGGCCCATATTAGAAAAGTATTTGTCTACACAATTTATTAATTCATTTAAAAATTTCTTTGTAAACGACATTGAAATAGACATGGATTGTTTTAGTAGAGGACAATTACAAAGTAAACTATGGGTGCTTGGAGAATTAAGAAAGTTAAAATATAGTTATAATACTGATGGAGGTATACAGAAGAAAGAAATAAATTTAGGCACAGTATTTTTATGTGCAGGTTGGTATAGCACACTTGCAACCATGTTATTTGAAAGCAATTTTAAAGTTGATAAAATTAGAAGTTTTGATATAGATCCTAATTGTGTAGACATTGCTGAAACATTTAACAAACCATGGTTTGTTGATAATTGGAAGTTTAAAGCTATTACGCAAGATATAATGGATATAGATTATAAAACTCATGTATGGGAATTCTGGTCAAACAAAAACAATAGAATGAGTAAACCTATTACAGATTCACCTGATACAATAATTAATACTAGTTGTGAACACATACATGATTTTAACAAATGGTATGATAAAATACCAGAAGGAAAATTATTAATACTACAAACAAATAATTATTTTGATTTGCCAGAGCATGTTAATTGTAGTAAAACATTAGAATCATTTAGCGATGACACTCCTATGAGTAAAGTTTTATATGAAGGCGAATTAGATTTAGAAAAATACACAAGGTTCATGAAAATTGGATACAAGTAATTTAACACTACGTGAATTGCAGTTAGAAAGTGCCAGAGCATTAAGTACTATGCAGGCTACAAATAACAATATTCATCAATTCAACAAGCAAGCACATCATAACAGTCAATTGTGGTATAAAGCAGTTATTGAGTGGTATGTAAATACATACGGTGACTTACCTAGTAAAGTAGGTCCAGGAAAAGATGTCAAGTTGATTTTAGATGTATAACTATGAAGATGTTAAAACTGTCCATTTAGAGATAACACAACGCTGTCAAGCCGCTTGTCCAATGTGCGATCGTAATATGAATGGTGGAAAAGATAATCCACATATTACAAATGCTGAACTAAGTTTAGAAGACTGTCAACGTATCTTTACACCCGCATTTATATCACAATTAAAAAATATGTACATGTGTGGCAATCTTGGAGATCCTATTGTTGCACGAGATAGCCTTGAAGTATTTGATTATTTTCGTACAAACAATGAAAAAATGTGGCTGAGCATGAATACAAATGCAGGAGCAAAACCAGTAGAATGGTGGCGTGAACTTGCTAAAGTATATGGTCGTATGGGTGCAGTAATTTTTAGTGTCGATGGCTTGCGTGATACAAATCATTTATACAGACAAAATGTTGTATGGGACAATGTAGAACGCAACATGCGAGCATTTATAGATGCTGGTGGTAGAGCTCGTTGGGACTATATTATATTTGGGCATAACGAACATCAAGTCGAGGAAGCAGAGCAGTTAGCACAAGACTGGGGAGTTGAACGCTTTCAAAAGAAAAAGTCTGCAAGATTTATTACGGTTAGAAGCCACGCCAAAGATTCACACCAAGCACAAAATCGCAAAGGGCAAGAAACACAATTAATAGAAAAACCTAAAAAACTTGACAATCAGAACCTAGCATTATTAAAACAAAAAGAATTAGAAAAAACATACGGTAGTATGAAAGACTACTATGATAGTTGTAGCATAAAATGTAAAGTAGCTGAAGAAAAGAACATCTTTATCACAGCAGAAGGATTGTTAATGCCTTGCTGTTGGACAGCAGGACGCATGTACAAGTGGTGGCATAAAGATCCACGAGTAGAACAAATATGGGATTATATAGATCGTGCAGGTGGCAAACAAGGCATTGATGTAATAAAAAATGATTTACAATCAGTAGTAAATGGCAGTTTACTTAAAGACATACAAAACAGTTGGAATTTGCCTAGTATTGAACAAGGCAAATTAGGAGTTTGTGCTATGAAGTGTGGATCAGAATTCGATCCATTTGCGGAACAGTTCAAATAATGTTTTACAAATTCGACACTATCAAAAAGATAGAAATTGACTGTACAAGTTATTGTAATGCTTTCTGCGGTGCTTGTGACAGAAACGTCGATGGAGGAGAAAATCAACCTAATCTAAAGTTAAATCATATTGACTTACAAGATTGGCGCACATTTGTTACAACAAATGATTTGTCTAACATACAAGAAATTATTTTCAATGGTAACTTTGGTGACTTTAGTATGCACCCACACTTTATTGAAATGATGGAAATACTTGCTGAAGTTAAAACAAATGTATATTTAAATTTAAACACAAATGGCGGCGCACGTAATACAAAGTTTTGGCATGATCTCGCTGTGGTATTACAAAAGTTTGCTAAACATGATATAAAATGGGGCATTGACGGACTTGATCGGAATCATGATGTGTATAGGCGTGGCATCGACTGGAAGAAGCGTATAGA
>Ga0160423_10000263_pt1 | contig 42138 bp, 55 predicted proteins | sample CRUFie14St8metaG_FD_108191 | JGI IMG/M metagenome (GOLD analysis project Ga0160423, IMG submission 108191) | Marine microbial communities from the Costa Rica Dome - CRUD Field 142mm St8 metaG | ecosystem: Environmental > Aquatic > Marine > Oceanic > Photic zone | place: Costa Rica: the Eastern...
AGAGAAAGAAGGTATTGATGGCGTATTCATTACTAAAGATAAGTTCGAGGAAATGATTGAGAATGGAGAGTTTACTGCAGGTGAAGTGGATCTATGGGTCAAACAAAAGAATGGAGAATACTATGGTCGCAGATCTTCAGACTTTGCAATTTCTAAACCAATAATTATTGATGCGAACTTCGAGGGTATTAGAAGAATGCGTGCTGCATTCCCCAACAAGACATACAGCGTATTCATCAGAACTGGAATGGGCGAAGATAGAAGAAGGCAACTTCTAACCGCTAGAGGCGTTCATACCGAGGAAGAAATAGAAAGCAGGGTTAAAGCTGGAACAGGTATGCTATCCACATTCCAGAACATGAACTTCGATTTCATAGCAGCTAACAAGAGAGGGGAATTGCCTAAGAATGTGAAAATGATTGCCTCCGAGTTCAAGAAGTGGAGGAATAGGCCGATGTCAAACCCTCCAGGCGACCTTCCGGAAGATATTGAATACCCAGGAGGTCATTCCCAATATTTGATGGATGCTATTCTAATCGGTTCTCTATTGAATGAGGTGGGTGCGAACGGCAAAAAGCGCAGAAATCTAAACTCAAGAGGATTCTATCAGGAACATGTAAACCCAAGGTGGCCTTTGGAGCATCCTGAATTAGCAGCACGTTTGATTGAAGCCGAAAAGAAAGGTTGGAAAATCCCTCCACCATTAGCAAAGCACTTGATTCGGCCAAATCCTTTAGGGCAGCCCGGATACATATACCGTGGAATCAACGCTAAGAAGTTCATGGAAACCGGTGTTATGCTGCCCCCAATCATTGTTACAGAAAAGATGTATGACTCAAAACTGCTGAGGAAATACCCGAAATACGGTTTCATTTTTGGCGATAATGAAAAAAGGACTGGAAAGGGCGGCCAAGCAGTAATACGCGATGAGCCCAACGCTATAGGAGTGAGGACGAAGGCGAGTCCGAGAAAGTTCTGGAATGATAGCCATATGCAAAACTCCGTCAAAATGATGTCAGAGGACTTCTTGCGTGGATTCAATGGGGGATATGACGCAATAGTAATTCCTGTCGCTGGGATCGGCACAGGATTGGCTGAATTGAAAAAGCGTGCCCCACTTACTAACAGGTGGCTTCAAACAGTCATGGAGCAATTAAATACGATAGCCAAGACTGAAAAAACGGGGGAACTGAAATGAACTACGAACCAAGGTCAAACCCCATCATGCGTTTGAAGAAGATGAAAAAGCCCAAAGGACGAAAAATAAGAGGGGAAGCAAATCCTATTGTTGGTGAGAAATTTCAACGCACATCTAATGGTGTTGTTGGTGCTATTGCTTATGGTTCGAATAAAGAGGCAAAAAAGCAATACAATTCGAAAAGCTATCTTTTGGAATTCGAAAAGAAATATCCAGGCGAGATATTTGATTACCATTTAGAAAAGCGTGTGATAACAGGTGTAATGAGGGGTACTGACTGGAAAAGAATTAGGCCGTTACTTCATCCTGTTGATGGTAGCCCTTACTATAAATCAGAAACAGATCAAGTAAGGTCAGTTGACGAACCCCCAAAAGTTGTTGTCACATCTTTACTAACAAATGAAGAATATGCTTCTCACAACAACCCTGCAGAACCAGAAATCATTATCACAGCACCACACACATTCAATGACAACAAAGATGATGGGCATGATACCGATTGGTTATCGGAGGCATTAGCCGATGAATTGCATGATACACTTCACAATAGGGGTGTTCCTGTATTGCTTCTCAAGGGAGAAATAGATCGGGATGATATGGACTTGAATAGAATAGAGTCTGAAAATCATGGATTCCACAGAACCTTAGATGATGCACTGCCTCAAGCAGAAATCTTGTTTGACATTCACTCTTACCCTCCATACTATCCTACTTGGGGAGAATATGACATTGTACTATTCCATAATGGTCCGTATCATACAGATAAAGATAATTTAGATACGCTCGAACTGTTTGAATACATACACAAGCGAATACCTGATGCATCTATTTTCATTGAGTTAGCTAACGAAACCCAACACTACATTCAAAACAAAGGATTAGCGTTTGATTTATCTTCATTCTTAATTGAGATAAATGAAAGTAGGACTGACCTTGTTGAAGACCTTGCCGAAGCTTTAGCCGATTTCGCGTTAGGCGTATCTCCTAATCCTCCAAACTTGTTGCCTGATGGCGCAAAGTATCACCAATTCACAATATCGATTCCCTTGTCTCCTCCGCCAAGCCTGAAAAGATTGGTGTTTCCAGAAATATTCGAGCTAGAAATGATTGACAAGGGATTCACTCTGCGTAAGAAATCATTAGATAGGGCAACGGAGACAATAACTGACTTCCTCACATTTGGCTTACCTCCTGGCATGGACGAAAGGCCAACTGTCGGTATTCAAAGAGGGAAAAAAGACGCTTTACTTAGGAAGGCAGAACATTTGACTAATGATGAAGTTAGACTGATTCAGGACTTGATTATCGAATCGGCAGAAAAGCAGCCGATTATGAATCCCTTTGAACCAGAGAAAGATGTTAAGAAAGAATTGAAGAACATGGGTATCGAGAATGATAAAGAAATCAAAAAGGTAGTTAAGTTCATACAAACTGGTAATTCAACAGCATTTACAGGTTGGAATAATGCGAGGAAGAAGAAGAACCAGAAACACTTGACTACTGAACAGTATGAGAAATTAGTAGGAATGTTCGATTCGGGATTGTCAGAGAACAGCACAAATGAAGAAATTAAAGAAGCACTCAAAAAGTACAACATTGACGAGCCGAAAAAGAATAAAAAATTCAATCGAAGCAAAGCATTACAGAAGTTTCACATTGTAGGAGATTTCACAGATGATGAGGATTTAGAAAAAGAATTGAATTACAGGAACATTTCAGTTCCCAAATCTGGTGGCAAATTAGATCGTGAGAAAGCATTAGAGAAACTTGAAACTAAAGCCGCAATTGCGCCAACTAAACTCACAGACTTCGTTGAAGCAAAACCCCAAAAAATGAAGCTGTCAACAGATGTTACTAAATCAATAATGGAGGCCATTATCCCTGGAGCTTCTAAAACAATTACTCCAGGTTCAGAAGGAGACAGCAGAGAGAGAAGGAATATCGATGGAAAGTTCATGACGAAAAAACAATTCCAAGACAAATTCAAGCCGAAGGGCAAAAAGGACTGGAATAAATGGAATAACGCCAAAAAAGAAAAGTCAAGTAGCGAGAAAGGCAAGGGGGAAGAAAATCCTTGGGCTAAAGAGTTCAGGATGATTGGTGGCAAAAAAATGAATAAATTAGAATGGCGCAACAAACAAGGTTATGACCCGAATTGGGCTGAATGGGATAGTGCGCCTAAAGCTAACCCCTCGGTGGTAGCAATACCTTCTGAAGGCAAATTCGTTATGGATGTGACAGATGAAGTAGTTCGAGATGCCACCATATCTGTAATCAAAGGCAAACCCGAATTAGATGTGCAAGGCGTAGCTTCTGGTGAAACCCTTGACAAAAAGATGGGTAACATCATCAGAATCAATATGTTTAGGAAATCTGCAGGCTTCAAACTTAGTAGGGATGATGCGAATACAGATTATGTGATTTCTATTGAGACCGGTGGCAAGCACTTCTATGTTAAATCAAAAGTGAACATTGATGGCTTAGCGATACTGAAACATTTCCCCGATAAGAAGAGTGAACCAAGACTTAGAGTTGAAACAAGGGGTATGTTGCAATTTGGGAAAAAGTCAGGATTCATTCGTGTTCGAGGAAGAACCCATGATTTGTATGAATCGGTAAAGATAAGCCAACTATTACTAAACCCAACAAGGTATGCTCAACAATACTTAGACGATCACATTCCAATCAAAGATTCTAAAATCCCTAAAGCATACAAGAAATACAAACTAGAAGGACCAATCGGTTCAACCAAATTCTTTGAACAGATTTCATCTAAGATGCAGAACTTCGGAGAGGGTCAAGGATGGGTGAAAGACGGGCATTTGTATTGGCGTAAAGGAAACAATGCAGACAACTACGTGAATGTTGATGGATTGATGATTGAAGGCGGTGAGGCTTGGATGCACACTCACCCTGCAGCATGGGAGCCATCACAAACAAGTCCAGACGATTTCAAAGTAATGCATGGAATGTTCACTAACCACGGTGTAAAAGACTTCTTTACAATCATCGCAGATAGAATAGACTGGTTTAGATTCTCAAAGAAGGAGAAACTAGAGGACATGGTTGAAGTAATCGAAGAATTTGAAAGTGATATTGAAACTGAATTCGAAATTGCTGAAAGTGATTTTGTCGACAAGATGGGTGAAGAACCATACTTGACCTCGGAATTAACCCGATACATAACAAATCATTTCAACAAAACCATTCCAGAGTTCCAAGCTAAATACAGGGCATATCTCCTTTCGCCCCAACAAATCAATCAAAGAACCAAAAAGAATCCACCAGATATGATTAACATTCGAGGCTTTTACTAAGCGTTTCATTCATAGGGACAAAACACTTCCCCGTTTTCATGGATGATAACAAAATCATTAGTGGCCGAGAAGCCCAAAGGTGGATTGTAGATACTGCAATGGAAATGGCCGATGCTGTAAGGCCTACTTTGGGTCCAAAAGGAATGGATATGATGCTTGTAGATCGTATCGGCAACAAGGTACTAACTAATGATGGCGCAACTATCCTCCGTTCTTTAGAAACTAAAGACCCTGTGGCGTCGATTATTGCTGAAGTAGCGAAAAGCCAAGAGCAAAACGCATTCGACGGAACTACTACCTGTATTGTCATAATGGGTGAACTGTTAAGGCGAGCAGATGAATTGATTTCAAGAGGAGTTCATCCTAATGCAATCATTAAAGGATACAGACTCGGTTTGGGTGAAGCGTTGAAATCAGCTAAAGCACACAGTATTCAGAAAGACCCGTATGAAGCTGGAATAGATGCAGCACGAACGGCAATCACTGGTAAATCCGCAGAAGACTTTGTTGATGTTCTTAGCGATATTTGCTCACGTGCTGCTATGATTTCAAAACCAAGTGACATGATGCTTCTTACAATACCAGGAAATACAAATGATGCAGAATTGATTGAAGGTCTTGTTTTGCTTAAATCACCTGCTACTGCAGGTATGCCGACCAAAATTACAGGAAAGGTTGCTCTGATTGAGCAAGACTTAGCCCCTCCTCAAGCGCAAGTTACTCTCAATGACCCTGCTAAAATCGCAGAGATTGTCGAAATCCAACAGAAATTCATTGAACATACTGTGGATAACTTCGTCAAACATAAAGTCAAAGCTATATTCTGCCAAAAGAACATTGATTCTAAAGTCCTTCAATTACTGAGGTCAAACGGAATAGTAGCATTCCGGCACATCAAAAGAAGCAATATGCTCAAACTAGCATCAGCAATGGATTGCCATGTAATAAGTGATTTTGCAGATGTAAATGAAGAGGACTTGGGGCAAGGCGAGGTCGAGGTTGTTGAATCGATAAACGATTACGTGACAATCAAAGGCGAACACATTCAAGCCGCTTCAATTATTATGCCAGCGCCAACTGAACAGTCAGGAGAGGAATTTCAAAGAGCAATGGAAGACGCTCTTGGTGTAGCTTATCTTGCAGTCAAAGACCAAAGGTTAGTGCCAGGGGCGGGAACAATCCAGTCTCTAATGTCTTATGACCTACTCAACTGTGAGCAACAGTACACAGGTAAAGTCGAAGTGGCACGTAAGGCATTCGCTGAATCTCTGCTAATTATCCCTCAGACACTCGCTGAATCGGCAGGCATGGATATTATGGATGTGACAGTACAACTACAAACAGCACCAGGCTTGGGAGTAAATGTCGATGAAATGGAACTTATGACAATGCTAGTGTTCGAACCATTGGGAGTTGTCGAGTCAGCACTAAATGGAGCTGTTGAGAATGCCGTATCACTTCTAAGAACGCACTCTATTATCTTGGCAAAACCTATTCAAGAGATATTTGCAGAGGCCGAAAGGAGGAAAGATTGATTGAAAGAAACATGCCCTAAGCGAAAAGGGGGCAAGACCTGTTCGCCTGTTCTAAGGAACAATGGCCGGTGGATCTGTGTTGATTGCGGGCAAGATGTAAAGAAGGGCAAAAAAAGAAGTGCATTTACACAAACAGATTAGTCGCCATATCCGCCCAAGCTATCCTTAACCAAATTAACAAGACTAGAGTCTACTCCTGGTAATGGCAACGGGGAATGAAGTCTTAGAACATCATCTCCAGCGAAAATATACGCAAAATAGTAGGGATTGGTTCGTAACCAACTCTTTACCTTGGAATAAGCCCCCAATCCTTGATTCTTCAGGTAATCTTCACGCTCTCGCATGAAAAACAGTATGCTGTTGTTACATTGAGAATATACCTGCTTGTTAATGTCCTGTATTCTTTGACCTAGAGCTATCATCAGTATCTTCTTTCCAAGTCCAGTCGTAGCTAATCTCTGTAATCCTTTGTGCTTTGATTGATTACCGGCATAAAGTTGGATTTCATCTATGAATAATGCGAACTGACGGTTTTTGTGACCTGCCACAGGCGGTTTGTCTGACTTCAGGGTGAAAAGTAAATTCACTATTTCTGTGAGTGCTTGAGATCTTGTATCATCTCCTGGAGGGCGATATATGATTCTAGGAGTTTTCAACATCAAGTGCCCCATCAAATCTTTAATGTTCCTAACTACTACGCCATATTTGACAACTGCATCGTCATGTTTTGTATCAACGAATATGTAGCATGGGTTGGTTCTATTATCTAAGAAGCCACAGGTGAAGAGGCGCATAGCAGCAGTAGTTTTCCCATACTGCGTTTGCCCTGCAATGATAGTATGTCCTTTTGACATAGCTTTCAACAGAGGTTCCTCTGATGTTATAACAGGCAAAGGCGAATCCACTTAATCACCGACCATTGCGTGATTTTCTCCTTCGCCTTCTGCTATCGAGCATTTGCTTCAATTCCTCTGGAGACAAACTCAAGACCATTGAGAGGTATGTGATGACTAGATTGGAGCGACTTCTATTTTCACTGTCTGCTCGCTTTTCCACTTGTTGAAACAATTCGGAAGGCAATCTAATTGTCATCGTATGGGTTCTGTTGGCTGGTTTCTCCGTTCCCATAAGTGTAACGAAGGCGTTTATCCTTTTGAATTGCATGGAATACAAATGAAAAGGTTGTATTCGGTGTGAAAGCATTGTTTTGCATCTCCTATAATAAGGGAATCTACTTGACGAGTATCCATGGCGGGAAATCAACTACTCCTAATCAACCCGCCAAAGAAGACAGGTGGAAAAAAAATGGCATCAAGAAGTAAAGCATCAAGATCTGCAGCCGCAAAGAAGGCAGCAGCTACCAGAAAGAGAAATGCAGCAAAGCGAAGTGCAGCAGCTAAGAAAGCAGCAGCAACTCGCAAAAGAAACGCTTCCAAGGGTAAGCGCAAAGCTACCCGTTCTACAAAGGCTTCTCGAAGTGCAGCAGCTAAGAAAGCAGCAGCAACCAGGAAGCGCAATGCTAACAAGCGCAAGGCAGCAGCAAAGAAAGCAGCAGCAACTCGCAAAAGAAACGCTTCAAAGGGTAAGAGAAAGTCAACCCGTTCCACTACAAAGCGTTCTACTAAAGCTTCTCGAAGTGCAGCAGCAAAGAAAGCAGCAGCAACTCGCAAGCGCAATGCTAACAAGCGCAAGGCAGCAGCAAAGAAAGCAGCAGCAACTCGCAAGCGCAATGCAAAGCGCAAGGGTCGTGGATCTGTAAAGTCAAAATCTCGCCCAACTGCAGCAAAGCGCAGAGCAGCAGCAAGGAAGGCAGCAGCAACTCGAAAGCGCAATGCTAACAAGCGCAGTCGTGCAGCAAAGAAAGCAGCAGCAACTCGCAGGCGCAATGCTGGCAAGAGAAAAGGCCGTCGCAAAGGCTCCCGAAAAGCACGCAATGTTGGTGTTGCAACGCAAGGAAAGTCATTGTATGATGCTTTCATGAAAGGAACCGATATGTTGGTTCCAGGATTACTTACAGTAGCTTCAGTCGCAGTAGGATTGGGTATTTACAGAGCAGTTCAGAATGTTGCTTGGGATGCACTAAACATCACTGGTTCTGATGGATACATCCAGCAAGCAGCAGACATGGTGCCTCTGATTACACCAAACATGTCGGCAGACCTTGGAAGCTTTGGTAACAAAGCACTCCACGTAGGTTCAGTTGCAGCACTTGGATATCTATTGTCAAGCAAGAAAGCATTGAACCTTGTAGATGCTAAACTAACCAAGTCAGTTACAGGAATACTTGGAATCTTCTATTCTGGAATGTTGCTATCAGAACTACAGACCTACAGTCTTGGTACAGTATTCAGAAACTTTGCAATGGGAGACTTCGCAGGTGCAATCAACGCATTTGGCTCTGGAGCACAACCAAGCATGACCTACGGTCTAGGAATGGCTCACGGTAATGTCGGCATGATGCATGGCGGTCACAACAACATGGGTATGTACCACGTTGGAGGCGCTCACAACATGGGATCCGTAGTTAACAAGAAGTTCTTCGGTGCTCACAATGGCGGAATGCTACTACCTCAGAATGTATCAGCTCCAACAGCAGCAACTCAGAACACTGCTGGAATGGGCAAAGCATTCTTTGGCACAAGAGGCAGAGGACTTGGTAGCAGCCGTGTAAACCTCTTCTGAACAGGAGGTTTCATAGATGGCACGCAAGCGAAGTAAAGGCCGAAGGAAAGGTAAATTCCTGAAGAAGGCACGTGGCGGGATGAAAAAGAAGTTCAAAGGCAAGTTTAGTGGGGTAAAGCCTTACGCTAAAGCCGGATTTGCTTTGACCGCTACAGGACTTGCTTATGCAACAACTTACACTGTCGCAAAAGGAATCGGTCAAACAATCGCACCTGAAGCTACTTACAAAACAAATGCCTGGTTAACTAACACAGATCTAGGATTGGTAACACAAACTGGCTTGATTGTCGGCTCAACTGGTCTAGCAATCAAATTCCTCAATTCAGGATTTGGCAAGACGGTTGTACCAAACTTCTTTTCGAGATTCAAAGACGAAAAGAAAATTATGATTGCAGGGTCGACAGCGTTTGCCACCGGAAGGTTGCTAACTGGCTTGAGCTACAAACACATTGGAAAGCGTTTCCAAGCATTGTTTGATGCAGACTTGCCAGCAGCAGTATTCACTAGCCAAGGTCCTTACTTCAACAGGCCAAGCAACATTCGAGCAATGGATGAAGTGATTCGAGCAGACTTAAACGATCCAAACGCAAGACCTGGACTAACTGACAGATTCTTCAACTTGTTTAGTCCTAAGTATGGTTCTTGGGTTGCAGGTCGAGACCCTGCTAACTGGAGTAACGAACGCATGGTGAATATTCCAAATGGAATAAACCAAGACTTCAGCTACATGAACTTCAAGACAAACAGGCCGATGATACCGCAACCAACCGCAGGTTCCCGCCCAGGTCAAGGAAGTGGGTTGCCAGGTTCTTACAACAACGCAGTAAATCCAACAACTAACCCAATTTCACAGCAAGTTGCTCAGAACAACGGTTTATCCAATCCAATTTGAGGCGGTGTCATTGAATGGCACTAAACTCCATTGATGGTTCACTCGGAGGCGGCTTGCTACCCATAGCTAAAGCATCAAGGAGAAAACTTGTTTTCATGCAAGGCGAGTATGCTGGCTTCAAGGAGGGGAACAATATAGGAGTTCAACCGAATGCCTGGTTCAATGGTGTTAGGGCAAACGGTAGCGCAGATGAAGGCGACACGTCCTTTACCGTAGACCAATTTGATGCAACAACCAGATTTACTGTTGGCGACAGGATTTACAGGGGTCGACTAGCAGACGGACATTTGGCCGAAATCGGTGTTGTTACATCAGTTAGTGCAACAGAAATAGGAGTGTCAGCAGGTATTCAAACAGTTATTACAAATAACGATTACATACACAATTCTGGTTTTTACAATATCTCAGAGGATGGAGAAATTACTTTGGGAACAAACACCTTTGACCTCAGTGCTGACGATCTTGTGATAAACAGTGGAGCAGGCCGTATTGTTGTTTATGGCGTGGATGAGAGAATGGGAACTGACGTGTCAGTGAACCAAAGAGTTGACCGCAACGGTACAATGTTGTCGATGGAGTTCACGTTTGGAAATGAAAAAGACCTCAATTCCAACCTCAATCTTGTAAGTGCGGTTGGTAGCTTTGGAATTCAAAGAACTGGGGGAACTTTAGGTCAAGGAGAGGCCGATTTTTTGGTATGGGGCTATCCCGTAACGGTTTCAGGAAACACTGCAGTTTTCAATATCGGTGCCATGTATGAGCAAGAAGGCGGGGTTCAGACCAATTTAACAGATGATAGCATTTTGTTGTTTTCCGTTATGGCAATAGCCGATGATGGAGGCGGAGTTTGATGGCACTAGACAAATCCGATGCTTACACGCTTGGCGGTCTTGACAGAGGCCGAATGGATGGTACAATCCTTGTCGCTATGCGTGGCGAGATAACCGGTTTGGACGGTGAAGGCGTATATTCTATCAATAGAGATGGTGTCATTACAGCTACAAATGGGGGTTCTACAAGCGATTTAACAATGGGTTTTGGTGCTGGATTAATCACCGCTAGCAATTTTAGGCAAACTGGAACTGGAGGAAGCGGAATGGAAGGTTCAGTCATTACAATGGATTTTACATTTGGAGACTCAATCGAAACTGATAAAGACCAAGGGGTGATTGAATTGATTAGTGTTGTTGGTAATGCTGGATGGGAATTGACTCCAAGTACTTCCGTACCAGACCCAGCTCCAGCGCCAATGGGTCTAACTCGAATAAGTGGAAACACAGTAAGCTTCGCAATAGGAGCGCCCTACGAGCAAGAACAGGGAAGTCAAGAGAACATTAGTAGCAGTTCTAAATTATATTTTGACATAATTGGAATTGCTAAAGGGAGAATAGTGGGTGTATGACATGGAAGAAGGAACTCGAAATACTATAATTGGCGCAGTAGGTCTTGGCCTTGCATTGTCTTATGGTCTTCCTAAATTATTTCCATTAGAAACTCGTCCTAAAACAATCCAAGAAGGAAAGTTGTTGAGCGCCCATCCAACAATAAGTGAAATAGATCCCGATTTCCCGCAAGTAAACATTAGGCTACATAATCTCCCAATGGACTATGATAAAGTAGGAGTGTTTTACCCCGACACCATTCCGTTTCAAATGATTTCTCAATCCAGAAGCGGTAAGGCTGGTAACAAGATAATTGGTAACGCTAAAAGACCGACTCCTGCTGAACTTATTGATATTGTTCGCAAAACCAAAAGAATACAAATATTGGGTGGCTCATTACAACCAGACGGTAGCGTAGCATCAAATAAACCTCATTGGCAAAAAACAGCAAACGGGCTACGTGAACAGGGACTATTGTCTCCAAATAACATAGAACAAATGGCACATGCTCCTTTCGATTGGGGCGACCTTGGTCTTGAGATACTCATAGATGTGCCAGTTTTGAAATCAGGAACAGGGCACCCATTAAGGCTAGGCGGAGAAGATGCGGGGGAATCTGAAGGAAAAAGAACTGGCCAAGTAAACGAATACCTTGATGTTAGGCTACACCCAAAATATACCAAAGTAAATCTAGCCAAATGGGATGTAGTGTCAAACCTATTGCGAAGTGGCAGAAATCCTGATGGTAATCTAACAATTATGTTGACTGACGATGATTTGTTTAGATGCTATATTCCAGTCGGCTCTCGTGTCAATGTTTCTGCAGCTACTGGGGAACCCTTTTCGAATAAGTTCGGTTTTGAAAATTACCATAAATTCTCGCATGAAATTTTTAGGCCTGCCACCGGCAATTACAGTAACGAAAAGATGTTAAATTTCAAAAAGGCACCAGCAGTAGTTCACAGGTACAACGCAGCAGCCGTATTTTTGATGCCTTACGAATTTAATGAAGATTCAACCTATGCGAATGTGTACAATGATGTATTCAGCCGTAATAGCCCCGCCAACTATTCGGGCCAGTGGAGATCACCGTCTACTGGTTATCCAGAGGCTTACAATCAAAATGAGAACTCGCAGTAGGAGATATAAATATGCCACATTGTCATTGCGCTAAAACTATGCTTGGAACACTGAAAGTAAATCCTCACTGTGCCGTACACGGAACAGAATATGATCTAGGAGCTTCAAGAGTTTCACAGATGGGATTGACTTCGAATGAAAAGAATGTATTGAATCAAGTATCTAAAGAACTGAATAAAGCTTCTAAGATGCACAAGAGCCAGGCGGATAGAATCAGAAGCTTGGGCTTTGCACCTAAGCCAAAGAACTTGGTTCAAAACTACGAACCAACTAACCAGGACATGACTTGGTTCAAGGGCAGGGTCAAGACATTGCATAACGAACTACATTCTGAGAAGATGTCACAAATTCACAATCTTGGTTCTGCACGTAGAGTTCAGATGATTGGAAACATCATTCCTAACATTGAGGGCAAGCATGTTGGAACTATGATAGTAGCAGGTGTAATAGGCAACACAATTCTTGCCAGCCGACTTGAAAAAGCAAAATGGTGGAAAAATCTAACAAGAGGCATTACAATTACAGGAATTCCTATTACACTTGCAGGCGTAGCGGCTGGAGCAAAAGGAATTAAAGACGAAAACACAACGACAATGGCTGCAGGTGCAGCATTAAGTGGAATTGGGTTAGCTTATTTAGCCAATCCTTTTGATTAATCTTCTTCTGGATAAACATTCAAGAAGTGTTCCAACTCACAACCTTGTAAGAACTCAGTATCTAACATAGGGTATAGGTTCTGAACTAACTGAAATGACATTAGCCAGGAATCAAAAGGAAACTTCCACGTTATTCTAACGTGACCGTATGAGATCGCTAATCCATCTTCCTCAACTTTAGCTACTTCAACAGATGCATTGTTGAAGTATTCTTTGTATTCAGCCATCTTATTGATGACTTCAACCTGCCACTTCTGGAACTTCTCATAATCTTTGTTTCCAGGTAAAGCATCGATATCTCTAAACACACTTACTTCGTAAATAGGCATCTTTTCACTGTTAACCTTGAGGGAATCAAATACAGTACCGTCACATTCAGGACACTCTTTTACTTCTGCTCGACAGATGTTCGAGCAGGTTTTACATCGCTTCATTGATTTCCACCTAGCTGTCGTCGTAAACTGTCGTGTGCAATCTTCTTTCGCCTAACTTCCTCTAAGTGTTCTGCTTCTTTGTTATTCAAATTCTCGAATGCTAATGCACGTAATACTGTAGACAAGCCGTTGTAAGCCATGCGCTCGGCATAAGCTTCTAACCTGGACAACTGTTCTGCAGAAAGCCTCACTTTCACAGTCTTACCGCCCTTGTTATCGCTCATCAAACTGGTGGAAGTGTTTCGTCCCTATCATTCAACCGATTGAAAAAATACCAGAAAAACACCTTTGGCGACACTGAGTTAGGGGTCAATTGTGTGCGCTTTGTAGCCCCTTGTGGACTAAAGGCACACACTCTATTATAACCCCTACCGATATGGGGAGGACATCAGCAGCCAAAGACGGCAAAGAAACAAAACGAGGCGAAAAAAATGCAATGGACAGTATATTGGGACAGACCACAAAACTTGATTAACGAATACATTAGCTCTATCGAAGGGTTCATCTCCTTCGCATTTCCGAATTGGGGATCACAGAACAGAGGAGTACACGCAAAGGGCGAGTACGGAATGGGTAGCTTGAGAGCAGACCACATGGGACTACTAGACACAGAAGGCCGATGGACTGTACCTGCAGACGGAACTGATGGAACAACCAACTCTGGACAAGCTGGCGGTGCAGCATCCTCCACTCTAGGTGGCGGCTGGATTGACAAAGCAATTTCAATCAAGACTATCGAAGAAGCATACTACATGTTCACTGGACTACAATACAACACTTCTCCAATCCGAACAACAGAAAATCAATTCAGAATCGCTGGAATTACTACTCCAGTTCATTCCCACTTGATTCTAAGTATCCTAGAGGAGCCGCTATGTTATATGTCAGAACCACTGGTCATAGAACCGGAGAAATCCCTAGACTGGTCTCTAAGAACCACAGTCGGTAACGGTGACGGATCAACTGCACTCCAGGGCGAGTCTCTAAGAATCCTTGGACTAGTTGTATCTCAGCACCATGCTTTAATCCAACAGACTTTCTCAACTTCTGAACTTAGCTGAGGTAGCTTACTGAGGTAAATATTCAATAATGAGGTGAAAAAGGTATGGCACTAGATTTTACAGACGGATTTACACTTGGAGGTTTAGACAACGCTCCTGGTGGAAACGCAGCAAGAATTCTTCACGTCGCTGGAGAAATCGTCGGGCTTGATGGCACAGGAACATACACAGTAAGTCCAGATGGCGTAATCACGGCTTCTGACGGAGGCGCAGATGCAGATTTAGTTCTTGATGACGGGGCAGGCGTAATAATTACAATTGCAGACTATGACGCAGACAGCACAGGAACAGCACCAGAAAATGTCTTTGCAACATTGAAGGTCACATTTGGCGGTGCTGCTGCAACAGATGGATTAACAATTCTTGGCGGATTCATGTCATGCGGTCTTGACGAGGGTGGCGGTACAGTAGGCTCAGGTGTTTTCGACCTGCCTGCAGTAGCTTCGCTACATACAATTTCAGGAAACTCGATCACTTTCGCACTTTCAACTCTTGAAGTTGAAGGCGGCACACAAGAGACCGTTGACGCTGACACAATTGTCAAATTCAGTTTGATGGCTTTCGCTAAGGGCGGAACAGTCTGATTCTGAAGGTGATTTGATTGTCTGACGGATGGAGAGGCACAAAACTTGGTTATGCAGGTGGTCGCACTGGCTACTTTGCTAACTACGGTAACAATGATGCCCTTCGAGGAACACGTGGCTTAGGGAGCAATCACGGAGCTAACACCAGGAACCAACAGATTCTAACAACTGTTGTAACTGGCGTTGGTCTTCTTGGCGCTTTCTATATTGCCCAGGAGTTCAAGTTCTTCAAGAAAACTGCGAAAAAGATACAGCAGGCAGCAAAGAACATGACATCATGATGGGGGGCTTGTGAATGAAGACAAGCACCTTAGAAAAGGTATTAGCGGGCAATTCTAACATGACTCCTCTTCGAGGAGAGCGTCTTGGATCTACTGGACACATTGTTGCTCCATTCTCTCAAGGAGCTATGTTTGGTGGTTTAGCAGCAACAGTACTTGCAATCATGTATGGAGGCGACATTTTGCGCTATATTCAACAAAAAGCATTGGACATAGGAGGTTCAGTAACAGTTTAGAAAATAAATTCCCTATTTTTACACACATAAGGGGGAGATGATAAAATGGCAAGAGTAAATTTTGGACGAACACCAACAGTAAGAGGGTACAACCCATTGGCGAACACATTGAAACCTGGACACGTTATCCAGATGCGAGGTCAATTCTATCTCGTAGACGCAGTTGAAGGGCTCACATTCGAGCTTGTAGTAACTGCTAATGGTAACACAGCAGGTACAGAAATTTCAGACGGTTTCGATTCTGGATACTTCGAAGATGAAGATTTAGAACCATTTAGAAACCACTTGTATTGCCTTGTTCCTTCACTATCTGGACAACCTAAATTCATTTCACGTTCAGGAACTTACGATGGAGTAGGTTTCCCAAACGATACAACAGAAATAACACTAACTTCAGGGGCAAAGACGATTGGTGCTGCAGCTAGAACCATGGTTGGTCTAATCAGCCCAAGAGTGTACCTAAAGCACCCTGCGGGCATTCCACGCTGGCACGCTGATGAAGCGCCAGAAAATGACAAGACAGGTTTCCTTGATGTGACAACAAGTCCACATGAAGACCCGAACCCAAACTTCGCAATATGGATCGAAAGTGGTGAATCACAATTGCCACAATTCCGAATGGTAAATACAACAGGCGAAGTAATTTTTAATCCAGTTATTTATTTGCAAGGATTCAAAGCTAGATTGAAGGCTATGTCAAAAATCGACATTCAAAAGGCTAGAGATGCTAACGGGGGCAAATTCGTTTACAAAATCATCAAACCACAAGGATTACCACACGCAGGTTCGATGGCAGCAGATTACAACCCCAACTGATTAGGGGGTTTTTGATTGGCGATAAAGGAATTAACGCAACCAAAGACTGCAGACCAACTGCAACCACAGCCTCCCTTCGGTAGGCCTCCGGTAGCTACAAACTTCGAGATTAACGATATGCATAAGCCAGGAGAACTGGTTATGCTCTCTGGAGGCCTCTACAGGGTCACATCTGCCGAAAAAATGTCCTTGTTGCTACACATGGGTATTTCCGGCACGTTCACACGCACTGGTGACACCAGACTAGTTTTTAACATATCAGAAAGCGATAGCAACATTAATTCAACAAGCTTTACTGTACCTGCAGGTGTGAAACTACACCTTGGGGCTCAAGGTGCTAATAATTTAGTCCAAGTAGTAACGGTAGCCTCTGATATCACTACTGGCACATCAGGAGTCTTTACTGTAAATGTAGATGAAACCATAAATAGCCAATTTCCAAGCACTCCTGGGCAGACAGAAGAAGCAACACTCCTGTTTGTGCCATCGGCTAGCACTGACTCTACAAATAACAATCTTCTCCTTGACAAGAAAACATTCGGCATATTAGAAAGTCCTTCATCCGGACTTACAGTTTATGATCTTGTATTTGGAATTTCAATGCATCCCAAGTACACTGGCCGCGATGGTGACATCACCGACCCAGGGCTGGCACCAAGTAATCTTGAAATGACAAGCACAGGCTATAGCTCTGCACATCTTGGTTCTGCTAAACTAAGGGCTGATAATTCAACACGAGAGGATGCAAGCAACACTCAAGGCACTCAGGGCGAAAATTCGGGGACATTTGGTGGAGCACGTTTCGGTGATGGGGGTTATGGACTGTCTATGACACGCTTTAGTAGTATGATATCGCCTAAGATACGAATTGAGCAACCTAAAGGTGTGATTAGATTTGCAACCGATAGAAGCAAAGGTAGCGATGCTACAAGCAGAGGAATTAACAAAACAGGCTTCTTGACTGCAGAGGACACCTCAACGCTTTCACTCAACCCTAAATATCGTATTATCACAAACTCTTCATCACAAGACGGGTCGTTGCCAACATTTCAACTATTACAAGACAACCTTGGTGAGTTGAGAGACCCACATATTCTTCTTGTAGGCTCGAAATTGGTTTTAGAAGAAGTCTCGGAAGCTGAAGTAAAAGAGATGATTCGAAGGTCAGGAAAATTCAACTACAAAATCATTGAAGATCCTATCGAGGCATACAAAACACAATCGGACGGCATTACGGGGCCTGCTAACGGTTGGAAAGAAGCAGTGGAGATGCAGAGGGGTCGCAAGATGAGTTACCAGGACTACCAAAACTTAATTGAAAACATCACTACTCAATCTGTCAATCAACTATACGGTACTGCGGGTTCGAACCCAAAGCAAATACGTGAAGACCCACGTAGAAGGCACAGGGGGATTTGAAAATGACCGAACACGACATAATACCGGACGGAATTACTGACATTGCTGGCGGAGAAATCGATGATGATGTTTTGATGCTATCTCCTAGTGATTTAGGTCCAGAGGAATTTATGGTTGAAGACAATCGTAACATTACAGTTCGAAAGAGAAATGTTGTCGTAGCCGCAAAAACCAAAGTAAGAATCATCGATAACCATGAATCAGGAAATCTAAATTATGTGATGTTAAAAGTCTCAAGAAGACTTCCAACAGATTCAGCTACCACTACAGGTACAGACCCAGGGAAACTAGCTCTCTTCTTACAACTTGACGGATATGCCCAGGGTGGCTTTGAATCAGTTTATGATTCAACATTGAAAACTTCGGTATCTGGAGTGACTTTACAAACAGTTAGTGAACTAAACCTACCAGAGCAGTTTGGTATGTGGTTTTTGACAGTCGATGAAACAGACACAATGGTTGCAGTTTACAGAGGTAACAATTCGTACAACCATAGGATTAGATTTGAAGTTTTCAACACAGATCCTACAACTTCTCTCAATGTGGAATTTGTTGAAATTGCAAGGTCAAGAAACGAAAATAAAGAAGGAAAGTCAAACCAAATTAGAGGACTTCCGTTTGATAAAATGGGGTATTGAACATGGTTAAAAGTTTGAGACTTTCAAGCAAAAATGCTTTTTGCTTAAACATTGAAGTAGGACCATCAGGATATCTAGTAAATGGGGCTTCGCAAGAAAGTGGTGCAGCAGGAAAAACTACTGTCGAGGGCGAAAACTCATCAAATGTTGCTTATCCGTCGGAAGGAAATCACGTAGAGGAAAGTACGGGTGTTGGGTTCAAAGATTTCGATGCAACAGGAAAATTAGTTGTAGACACAGGAACCGCAATTATCTGCAGAGGCATGGTTTTCACTATCGCAGGCGTAGCTGGAGGAGATGGCGCATACCTGGTTACTTCTGTTTCTAATGCAACTTTGAAAAAGGTATTCGCAGCACCTTCTGTCACTACCATATACTTCAAAGGAATATCTGGAGGGAATTTAGACGCATCGCCATCAAACAATGCAGCACTTACCTTTGACACTACATTCAGATTACCTCCTTACAGAATGGAAAAAGACATTACCATTGTCAATAACGACTCATCAAACGCACTTTCTGTATTTGTAGCTAATACTCCTGGAGAAACACTTCATGCAGACACAAGGCCAGCAAATACGATTGCGGTTTTCCCACATGGTTCATTAGCATCACAAGCCGCAATGACATTCGAAATTAGTGACGCTTCAGATATTTATCTGAAAGGAGCATCTGGTGAAACTGTTACTATTTTTGGGAGCTGATTGAGTGTCAAAAAAATATGCTTCAGGCGGTAGTAGTAGCAGTGGCAGTAGCACAAGCGTTGTGGATGCAGATTCAAACACCAAGGTTCAAGTCGAAGAATCATCAGACGAAAACAAGATTCGTTTTGACACTGCTGGTACAGAAAGGATGATTATTGATGAAAACGGCAAAGTTGGTATCGGTACAAGTAGTCCAGATGCACCGTTGCACGTCAGAAATACAGATACTACCGCTAACTGTTTGAGGATTGAAACCGAGTCAGAACACACAAATGCTGCACCAGACATTTCCTTTTTCCGGAATGACGCTAGTATGGTGGACAACCAAAACTTAGGGGTCATAAAGTTTGACGGGATTGAAGAACACTCAGGAGGTTCTGACGCAGAGATAACTTATGTCTCCATTGTCGGTTGCGCTGTTGATGCTACATCAGACCACGCTACAGATTCAAAAGCAGAGGGCAGCATAAAGTTGTACATCAAGCAGACAGACGATGCTGGTACAAGCGGATCGCCTTTTTCTTCATTCCAATTCTACGGAGCTTCAGCCAACGTGGGTGGTGCAGACAGTACTAGGCCGTATGCGGCCACATTAGGCCTATTTGAAGGAACAAACCGCGCCCCCAATCTTGAGCAAACTGGACATTTAGGTCATATATGGGTAAAAACAGGTAAAAAATTAATGTTCACAAGCCAAGAAAGTTCTCCTACCGATTTTCCCGTTCTCCTTGGTGGAAAACACTCTATATGGATTCCCGCAGAAGGAATTTCGCCTAGAAGCAATGCTGGTTGTGCTGAGCTAGCTACTACAGCAGCAGCGACGGTAGGTCGTCCCGATATCAGAGCATTAGCATTTGACAAAGACTCAGATGAACACGCGCAATTCACAATAGCCATGCCTAAGATGTGGAACGAAGGAACCATTACTGCTCAATTTTATTGGACGAATGCTTCAGCTACAAGTGGTGGCGTATCTTGGGGTCTGCAAGCTGTTTCGTTATCAAACGATGATCTAATTAACACAGCATTTGGAACTGCCGTTGTAACTGACGATACACAAACAGGTACGGCAAAAGATGTTCATGTTAGTCCAGAGAGTAGTGCAATTACAATTGGCGGTTCACCCGCAGCAGACGACTTGACAGTATTCCAAGTGTATAGGGATGTATCAGATTCAAACGATAACCTGAATGAAGATGCACTTCTTTTAGGAATCAAGATATTTTACACAATATCCGGCCACCATGATGAGTGATTATTATGTTTGGTCGTACAGTTTCAGGTTTTGGTTCAAGAGCCAAGAGAGGCCCTGCACCTCTTTCAGTTACCGTCCAAGTAAATTCTGACCCAACTGTTGAACTTGTTGGTACGGCTGGCTCGACGCAACAGAGTGGTGCCGGTCAAATAGATTTGACCGCAATCCCAAGTGGCGGTGTATCGCCATACTCTTTCTCCTGGAGTGTTACTGAAGATTTTGATGAAGGAAATTGTGCGGTATTAGCAGCAGGCACAACAAATGCTGACCGGTACCAAACGCTTACCCTCCAATCAGTTATCCCAACTGGATTCCCACCAGAAGTTAGAGCAATTTACAACATAAGATGCACAGTAACAGATTCAGCAGGGACGAGCGTACAGACTGGCGACACATTTCTCGATGTAATTTCTATCGCAATTTAATAAGGTGAATTTATGGCGCTAAGAGGTCTGAAGAAATCAATGCCTCAATTGATGAGAACATATCGAAATCAATTCCCAGGACTAACAATAGAAATGGTTGAAAGGTTTGATAATACATTCAATTGTATAGCTTTTACAATCGGTGAAGAAAAGCGTTGGGTTTGGAATGAAATAGATCTTAATTATGATGGCACATCCTCTTTTTCAGAATTCGTTACCTTTTATCAAAAGCATGGATTTGAACCAACCAACAGTGAAGCAGATGCAGATGTAGCAATATTTGGGTTCAACGTGAAAGGGCACATCGATGTAAAACATGGGGCAAGAAGAGAGACAGGTAGTGATTTTTGGTTATCAAAAATGGGTCAAGGAGGTATTATTCGTCACGATGACCTATACGCGTTTGATGGCAGTCCATATGGTAGCTTACTCCTAATGTTCCGAAAGGTTTGATTGAGTGGGTGTCTTTATGCCAGTGTGCCACAATTGCAAACAAGAACTCGAAGTAATTCAACATGTAGGCGTCGGTTATACTGAAATCTGCAAAGTGTGTGAGACCTCTCGCCTGGTCCTAATCGAAGTCTCGTAGCTCCAAATCCGGTTTTTCAGTTTCAGCCGATTTACAAATCCTACAAGCAAGTTGGGGAACATTCCACGGCTCATGCAATTCAAACTTATCAGATTCTTTACAGTTACACTTTCTATCTAGTTCAAACCCTCGAATAAAGGTTAGAAAATCAACAAGTGAAAGTTTTTCCACTTTTACCCCTTCAGGGGGGGGTGTTTGAGTAAAGAAATTGCAAAAAGTGAATTTACCTTCACGCATCGAACCTAAGAAGTAGCAATCCTCCAATGGATACAGTTCTATTGCCACTTTTGCAGTCGGCCAGTCTTCTTCAATACCCTTTCTCAATCTAAACAATTCGTTAGCCAGGACACTTGCCATGTCTTTTGAAATTAGCGTTACTGGTGTGTTGAAATTCTTTGCAACATGATACACTCCATGTCGGTTTCTATAAGCTGCCCGTTGAACATTACACCAGCCCATTACATAGTCCTCTGGTGCATTTACTATCTCTGCAGTATCATATACATCAGCTACTCGAAACGGATCCATTCTTAGAAAGCTATGCTCTAATATGCCCATCCACGTTGGTTCTTTCACTGGTTCAAGGTGTTCGAAGCAGTCAGGACACAATTCATAAGAATGGTAAGTGATTCCCATGTTATCAAGAATATTGCCCTTGCCTGATATTGAAACAACGCCTCCTATACTTGGTTTGAATCCAAAAGTGGTGATATCCCAATGAGAGCCCATATCCATGCCGCATAAAGTCTGTGTAGAATCAGGATAGTTCGATATGTGGTAAATGCATTTTTCATTCATATTCGACGGGTCAAACTTAGTTCTAAACAGATAAGGGATTTTCTCGAACATCATATGCAACTCCATGCAACAAGACGCAACAAGGTGCGAACAGTATATTCGTAGCATCAATGCCAAATAATACCTTCTATTTTACAAATACAATTAGTGTATGAAGCAAACAAAATAAAAAGCTACAAAATAATGTAAGTTTTACAAAACATAGCAAATATGTCAAAAAAACCCTAATTTTGACACAGACCCTATGGCTATCAGTTACAGAACAGGTGGTTTATGGTGGATGGGAAAGTGCTACTTGGGTTTTATTACAAATGGGGCTACGCATTAAGTTCTTCATGTTGAATGGAGTATTGCATTTCATCCCATAACAAACAGGCTTAAAGGGATAAGTCCCATGAATGGTTTCATGAGAGCTGTCATTTATGCTAGAGTCTCTACATCGGATCAAGCACAGGATGGGCATTCTTTAGATGAACAACATAGACAATGTATGCAATTGATTGAATTGCATGGGCATACTATTGTAAATTCATATTCTGATGTGGGTTCTGGAAGCACTTTCGAACACAGGCCGAATTATCAAATAATGGTTAATAATATGAAATCTGAATGGGATATTGTGTATGTTTGGAAGTTAGACCGTCTAAACAGAAACCTTCGTAACCAGGTTCAATTTTTTGATTCGGTGGGTAAGAGTGATTGCTATGTAGCTAGCGTTACAGAGCAGGTTGATACAAGCAGTCCATATGGTCGTTTTATCATCAATGTAATGTCTTCTTTAGCACAGATGGAACGGGAGCAAATTAGTGAACGTGTGATTATGGGGCAGGGTGCTGCTAGGAACATTGGCCGCTACATAGGCGGGGCTCCATATGGTTACAATATTCCAGTTGAGTATGACGATAATGGCAACCGGACAAACAAAGGTCAACTAACTGTTAATGATGATGAAGCCGCAGTAGTCCGTCTTATTTTTGACAAAATTATCGAAGGCTTTTCGGTAGCTGAGATATGTAATTTCTTAGTAGAATCCGGTATTAGGACAAGAAAAAATAATGTGATTTGGTCTTATGGAACTGTCACTAACATAATCAAAAGAAGGCATTTGTATATATTTGGCAAGGAAAAACCATTTGAAGAACCCAAGTGGGAGCCAATATTGTTCCTAAATGTAAACGAAGCAAAAGCAATCGAAGCTCAACTTCGCAAAGGAGATCCGGAAGCAATTGGGGGCGAGGTGTTAGATTTAGAGGCTGATTTCACCATGGACAATTACGATCCCAATCTTAATGTGCGGGTCATCATCAATGGAGAGGAGGAAGAGTGATGATTGGAACTAGATGGAAAAATAAACACACTCAACGCATTGCAAAAATATTGTCTGAACCTCTCAATGGAGTATTCGAACTACTATACGAGGACAGAGAGGGGCAGCCTGAATATTTTCAAACCCCTCATCGTTGGTCTACACGTGAGTTGCACAGACATTGGAGGGAAATAGATGATTGAGTTATTTATTGGCCTACTATTTTGTTATGTATTGTATTGGATAGGGCAGTTGCTTTACCCCGATTACAACCATTCAAAAATTATTCCTGAACCAAATAATTTGCTCAAAAAAGATTTCAGTCCAGGTGGTGAGGAAGAGTGAAATATTTGTCAATTGGATTGGGGATTTTTGCAGGGTTGTTATCTTTTGCATGGGCGACTTCATCCATGGTTTTTTCTGAATCGGTAGGTTTGGGTTTCATTGTTGGAACAGCTACTGAGTGGCTTATCGCTTTTTTCACAAAGAAAGATTTAGCCATCACTACCGAAGATCTCAAACAACAGGCACTTCAAATATCCAAAACCTTGAGAGAATTGCAGGGGGATAAAAATTGAAAGCATTTTATTCAGTTAACATGACTCTTCTAGGTATCAGTTACAAAAGTAGCTCGAACCTCAAACACGACCTTGAGGATAAAATAAAGCAATTCCCTTCTTATTCTGCTAGAATTGTTTTGATGCCATTTCAAGCATTAGGAGCTTGTCACGGTCCTTTTGATACACTTGAAAAAGCAACCAAAATGGCAGCAAACGATTTGGATGAAAATGATGTGGACTATTTTGGAGTAAAGTGGTGCTTTATCGAATGTGAAATGAAGGATGTGTTTTACGAATCAGTCCCAATACCAACAAAATATTATGTTTGTACAAATTCAGACTGTAAAGGGGTTCAAAGATTCAAAGGTTCTTGCGGAACCTGCAAGAGCAAAGGTAAAGATTTGGTGCCTACATCAGAAGTAAGGGATTGGGATAGAAAAATGGAGGTTCTATAATGCTTAACACAATAGAAAATAGATTCAAAAAGACATTTGCCAGGGCGGGACTTTTGACAATAGGAACGGGACTTTACATAGGCAGTACCACATTAGCTGTGTTTGGTTTTGTCATAGTTGGAATTTACGCTTTAGATCAGTATGTAGAATGGAAAGACGACCAGGAGGCGATACAATGACAGAAGAAATATCCAAAGACCAAAAGGAAGCAATAAAAGATAACCTGCAATTTCAATTGGCTTTGCAACGTGCTAATGAAGAAACAACTAAGCATTTCAAAGACAGGATAGACAAATTGAAAAAAATGCATCAGCACGAACTACAAAATCTAATTACTGCACAAGTGACTTACAAAAAACCGAAATTGTTAGACAGAATTCGAGGCAGGTACAAGGACATTTACATTCTTTTCAATAATCGACAGCCATTGAAGTGCGGCCATTGTGGTGAAAAAGCACAAGAGGGCGTAAATGGTGGTATAGAGGAAGTTTGTTTGGACTATGAAAGGGCTCTTGAGTTGTGTGATGAGTTCTTTGAAAAATGGCGAGATTATTCAGGCTATAGCTTTCACACAATTCGAATCGTACATATTCAAGTGGACAGGTACAACAGTAGAAGAGGGGCGTTTGTAAGAGATATTACAATCGATAGAAAAGACTGGAATCCAGATGCGAAGAAGAAAACTCGAAAAGAATTACAAGAAATTACTGCAGACAAGTTGGTTCTTGATTCTCTAATGTCCATGAAACCTCGGAGAGGTAGGAATGGCCGTTGAAGTTTGTATTCTCTGCAACAAAAGGTATTCTCGAAAACCAAATAGCACCTCAATGTCTATTTGTTCCAGATGTAGAGTAAAAGGGCCATCTGATGAATATCGTTGCATCGGTAAAAACAGCAAAGGTGAAAGATGCGGCCAGTGGAAATTGAATGGAAAGGAAACTTGTGTGTGGCACCAGGAGTGATACTATGGACAAAGAGCAACTAAAGCTGTTGAGTGTATTGCTGATGAATCAGATATACACGGACATTAGAAAAATTGTACGTGAAGAAATTGAACTTGCATTCGAGAAACACAAAGATTAGTTTCCTTCTGCATAGATCATGCCTACATTAGCTATACTGTAACCTAAGAAAGCTAGTGCAAGACCCTTTCTGCCTGCTTTTGCGTGAAAAGCAGTTACTCCTAGGTATGTGACAGTCACTGCCAAAGTCAGCTTTTGCGATCCACTTAACTGATTGAACATCAATCAATCAACTCCAAGATAGCGTAACATGCCATATGTACCCAGGGAAGCAGCAGACGCAATCATGCCATCTTGCAAATTTACATCACTAGGGTTGCCGTTCGTTACACTGTACAATGTCCCAACCCCTACTAACAATCCCACAGTAGTTGAAACTCCTCCTAACGCAGCCCCAATATCAAGAATTATGCCTATCATTTTCAAATCAACCTCTTAGAACTAATACACCAAGTAATAGAAGTGATACCACTATGATTGGCTTCCTATCTTCTGGTGTCATCATAACATCAACTCATAGACCAAAATCCGCCCACTACCAGGACAGCCAGTGTTTCTAACAATCTTTTATTGCGAGTCTTTCTATCTGATGCTAAGTATGCAGAGTAGCCACCAGCCATCGTGCCTAGGAGAGTAAAACTGATTTTTCCTTTGGATGCTTTGCCAGTTTTTCCTAGTTTTCCAGTAGAGCCAAGATTGACTAATTGACTTCGAATCGATGGTTCAGGAGCTGGCGGGTGAGCTACAAAGTTGAAATCAACATTACCATTTCGAACAGGTATGTTTGATACTCCGAATTCATCCATGAAATCACCCAATCTAACCCAATCGTCCGCTACTTCCGCTACCATCAACGCCAAAGTTTGTGTGTCCGATTTGGATAGACATTGGCGCTAATGAGATTAAGCCAGCCACACCTGCCAAACCATATAGAGTTGCATTTCTCTTTTGTTTCCTGTTAACCTTTTCATTGCCGACCATTGCTTTTTGCATTGTTTTTCCAGAATGGAATAAAGCTAGTGTAGAGGCAACTCCTGTTAACATCGCAAGAGTGTCAGGAAGCGTAAAGAAACTCTCGAATGAAGATGGCATACCGTGTTGGTAGACAGGAACGATTTTCCGATCTCCAGTATTTGTATCGGTTACAACTTTGTAAAATGTAGTGCCCATTTTACGCTCAGTGCGTTTTGCTTGTCTAATTTTTTCCTTAGCGTGTCTTAACTTCATAATACCACTCACTATAATTTCCCATAAACTCCGAATGCTGCAGCAACAAATAGCATGAATCCAAGCACAACTCCCATTAAAGAGTCTGCGCTCAAATCATTACCTGCAGTGACAATCAAAAATAGTCCGACTATGAAACATGCAATCATCTGAATAACAATTACATGCTTCATCAATGATTTTCGAGGGTTGAACCATTCATTCATCAATGTATAAACTGACAAATCCTCTTGCTTCTGATTATTTCCAATTCGGTCTAAAATGACTCCAATATCTTCAACTTCTTCACTCATCTAATCACCTTCCTGGTGGTGGTGGGGGGCTGTTATTCAATGGGGCTACTGGCATACCTGCTGCACGTGCTGTGAAATTGACAAGTTTAGCCAATCCTCCTCCTCCTTGCTTTGCTCCTGTAGCCTCATCAAGTAGGCTACTTAGGCCAGAAGACTGCGCTTTAGCTTGGGCTGCCTCTCGGTGGCGCTGAATAACTGCTTGAGACTTTGCCAGCATATCTGCACGAAGCAACTCTGTGATCCTTGACATTTCTGTTTGAACCTCTGCTTGTGTAAACTGTGCAAGCTTCTTCCCTGCATCAGTTGTTTGCTCTAATGCTGGGGTGATGAACATACTGCCAGCTTCGTCTTGCATGACTTGTAGTTTGAAATTTTTGTAAAAGTTCACCATTTTGTAATCGAACAGTGTTGAAAACAATTGAGTAAGGATAAGCAATCCTTTTTCAGAAGCTAGGAACTTTGCTACTGGTGCTTGGGCACCAAGTAAGTCAGAGATAATATCAACTTCTGTTGGATTTCCACTGTAATATCCCATTTGCTGATACATCATTGAAGCCGTTTGCATTGCCTGTTCAGGTGAATATTGGAAGTTTCCTCCCATTTGACCCATAGGTGCCCCTCCATAATTGGAGGGAGGTGCAGCGTTCATGTACACATTGTTGTAGTTTTGTGCCGGTTGAGAAGCCATCGGTGCAGGTCCAGAATTCGCTAAAAAATCGTCCATAATATTCTCCGCCCTTGTCACTCCGATGTTGTTCCCTCAAAAGAGGATTGCGCTTCTAACTCTTCAAGATATCGCATGTATCTTAGGTCTAACCAAATACCGCACAAATCAACTTCATTTGTTTGGTGATTCTTTACTTCCATGATTTCAACACCTTGTCCTTGGTGCTCTAAACACATCTGGTAAAACGGTTCCATTGCTTCAACTAACTTTGGTTTTGATTTGTTTGACGAAGTAGTTTTTTGTATTGGTACTAGCTTAATGTTTCTCTTTTTCCAAAGCCAAACTGAATGTTGGCTTTGATTGTCAACGTGTTGAGCCAACTTCCATTGAGTTAGTAGCCAATAAATCATCAATAATTCTGGTGAATAACCCGATCTAAGCATGTATCCTGAGTCGATACTAGAAAGAGCAGTAAAAGGAGCAGGTTTTCCCGTCAGTTGGTCTATGAAAAACTGCGATGCTAATGTCTTGCCGTTTTCCATTGGCCTCATTGTATCAGGGTCAAGCAATGGAACATCGTATGCATCGGGGCCTAGTGCCGATAACATAATCCCTGTTACACAACATTGTCCTGGTTCATTGAACTTTATGAAACCAAAACTCCTGGCAGGTTTCAAAAACTTTCTAGCCCTTTTGATATTTTTTTTCCTACGCTTAATAGGATCGGGGTCTTGGTCGAAATCAAATTTCGCATTGGCCGTATAGTCAACATGCGGTTCTATCATCAAGTTAAGCCAAGGCATTCGTCCGAATAAATGAACCGCAAACCATAAGATTAGCTGAAGCTCTTATAATCACTACGCTCATGGGAGTGATTAATGACCGAGTGCGAGTATGAAACGATGTATCCTCTTTGTATCAAATCCAATGGTAAACAATGCGAAGTTGTATTTTACTTTGATTGGGAAGAATGCCCTTTTTGTGGTGCTAAATCTTAGCCTGCATAATATCCCAAATGGTTGATTCACAAGACCAATTTCTAAGGGCGCTGACAGGCCGTTTTAGTGTAGGAATCATTTCACGTTGTAATCTAGCTAATCCTGGTCTGAACGGGTCAAATATTGGGTGTTCAGACATACGGTTAGTATTCCAGTGTTTTTCCCAATTCTCATCCAGCCATAGGTCGGCTTTGTTAGCGACCAACCCAACAACAACAGGCCGATATGTCTTACCTTTTTTCTTCATAGGTTTAGATGTGAATCCGTAGTCTCTTGATACTATACACTCGACAAACTTGTTGAACGCATCGATTTGTGAGGTATCCTTTGGATTTTGCAAATGCCTGTGATCTATGAGCCAAATTACAGCTTCAACATTCCTTCCTACCATGTCTTCAAGCCATAGTGGAAAATACTTCATTTGCCCTCCGATATCAGTTGATAATATCGTTCGATTTACCATCTTCAAAGTGTTTGTATTTTTCAAAGCAATTCGCTTTCTGGATGAGGGGGGCGGAAGATATCTTCCAAGTTCAGGGTCGAAAGGGTGTTCTGTTGCGGTGTCTCCAGACAAGTTCATATCTTCAAGTTCTCCGCTTGTTGAAAGTTGACGTGAAAGGGTAGTCTTGCCAGTGCCCCAAACCCCATAGATGCCAAACCTATGTGCTCTCCATGTATCCCAAACGTGTTTCAAATACAGGAAGCCGCCATAAGCGACAGCCCATCCAGGGTCCACCATTGCGAACCCTCAATTGTCATCCCAATCATCATACAGGTCGAAGTCGTCTTCCTCTTCTTCCTCATCATCAGTTGGTTGTAATTCCATTGTAGGTTGTTCCGGTTCTACTGTTTCTGCTTCTAGCTTTCTGTAGTATCCGCCCTTCTCAAGTTCCTGGCGTATCAAATCTTGCAGGTTTGAAGAGGGCTCTCCCGCAGGTGCGGGCGAGGGCGTGCGTGCGGGCGAGGGCGCTGGCGAGGGCGCTGGCGAGGGCGCACGCTCGAAGTTAGCTTCTGTGTCTTCTTCTGTTTCAACAACAACTGCAGCACCGCTTTCATCGTGCATATCACCGTCTAAGACTGAATGGAAAAAATCAGTAAGTCTGTATCTAACTTGGGGATCGCCAGTACCTTCGTCGAAAAATAGGAATGTGGCATTATTGCTCTTGCATAACATTGTGATTAAAGACATCCATTCCAAATAATCTTCTGGAGTGCGGTTAGTGGCGATTTGGACTACAATCGACCAATTGTGAATCCAGCCTACCTCGTCAGCCCATTCTCTATCTATCTTTACGGCTTCTCGCATATCTTCTAGCATCACTCGAAGTTTTTTCTTCTCAAAAAGCCACACATACTGTTTGGGGTCGTCCTTTTCTGCCATCCCTGCAGCCCTAGCGATTGCAGAGTTGTGACTTTTGTTTGGTTTGGTCGGTAATCCGATAAAGACACTCATTGCCATATACAAGGGGATGGGTTTCGTCCCTTTGAATAAATCGCATCAAACGCCAAATAACCAGGAGAACAGATTGAATCCAAAAAACCACTCAACTAGAGTCAATACAAACATACTGAGAAAGCTAGATACAATAGAATAAATTAAAATTTGAATCTTAAACCAACGTGCATCCCATTTGTTTTTTTCATGGAAAGCAAGAGCCATCGTTTCAAACGCAGACTCTACATCCGTAGGAAATAGGGAGGGCAAATAATCACCTCATACTTTCGAGACCAATAATCGGCTGCAGATCTTCCCCATCTTCCATCTTCTGCTTCTGATTCTCCATTGCCTTTTCGAACTGCCTCTTTCTGCTTTCCATTTCCATAGACATTTGAAACTTCTGCAATTCAGCATTCATCTTCTTCATGTTACGCCTGGATTGGGTGACAAGATTCTGAATGTAAGTTTGGTCTTCCATTCTCTCTTGAAAGAATACTTTGTATAACATAAAGCTAACCATTTGCACAAAGGTTGCTGCCATCATGTACAATCCTCCGACTTTGAACCAGCTACTTTCGTCAGGGAACCAAAGCCCCTGTTTGTGGATTGCTACTGCTGCGCCAATCAAAAATGAGTTGACAAATAATAGAACGAAAATTCTCAGAGTATCGTTATTTTCATCGTTGTTCATGCATATCCCATGCCTTCGGTCCTTTTGGTAGTTTCTCAAATCTTTCGATATTTTCTTGCTGCCATTACTCCCACTAATGAAGATAAATACATTGGTACGGTGTAAATAGCATTTGAAACAAAAGATAATCCAACTGCAGGGGCAGATAAAACCCCAGCCCTCAATAGGTCTTCATTCCTTTGTGTTTTGGTTCTATTTTTTACGCCCTCGCCCGCCATCGCCATAAACAAAAAGCCCAAAGGAATACCAATCCCAAGGGCGTAATTGTCCCTACTATCGTTTCCTGCCTTAACTATTGGTCCTCCATATACAATTTTTGATATAAACGGATCTCCAATCCCTAATTTTTGGTAGTTGAGGTTCCCAGCAGTCACCATGCCCGCAACTGTTCCTATACCTGCGGCAAGTAAGGCCATCCCAGTTGTTCTATTTCTCCCAACCACTTTTGAGCCTTTAGCCTTCGACCACTGGGGGGCAATTAACGCTTGTGATGCAAAGGCGGCTGCTCCTGAGACCACACTAGGTAGAACAAATGTTTCGAGAGAACTGCCATGTGATGTTCCTAAGTTCAACGGCTTGGTTGGTTTTATCTTATGGACTTTTGGCGGATTGCGGTCAATCAAAGAAGGCTTGTAAGGTGTATGTGCATTTACACGCTTCATCCGAGATGCCCTGGACTCTCCAGTTATTCTATTCCCTAGCAAATGGTAGTTCTTGGCGTTAACAGTGCTTGCAGGTATCATTCTTCCTCACTTCCTATCTTTGCCGTTTCTGTCAATTCGGCTAAAGTTTCCTTGTCAAATACATCTTCCTCTTCTTCAACTTCGTCTAATACAAGTTCAAGATTGCCCAAATCGATATCTTCTATTGCTGCATCCCCTAAATCTTCTGATTCCAAGCTGGTAAGCGCACGCTGGTCGCTTCTAGGTCTTCCTTTGTAAGCAACAGGAAATGCACTAACGCTGCTTACGCATCGGTAAGCTATGCTAACGCCAGTGAATATGCTTCTGCGCTCAATTTTGACAACCTTATTCAACGGCCAAGAAGGACTTACGCCTTCGGGTCGTGGTACGCACGCACCGAGCAATGCGGGATCGTCCATCGGGATAGGTGGCAGGGATGACAAATTGATTATGCCCTGCTCGTTGACGATGCCATAAGGCTGCAACTCAATGGCTGCTTGAGCATCTGTTAGTACCTCGTGATAAGGTACAAGTGCATGACTCATGCTTCCCGCCATACATCAGGCGAAAGCGTTTGACCGCTTGAAGTTGCCGATTCACTCTGTAGTTTGTGAACCAGTTAGTTCATTTAGCAAAGTAAGTAAGTCTTGATAGACAAACTTTGCATTTGCTGGTGAAGTTTCTTTCTTTAGAACAACTTCATTTCCTTCTGAATTCTTTCCGCTTACTACAATCTCAACCATTGGGTCTCGCATGAAACAAAACAAGTGCCTCGTCCCTTTAAGCGTTAAGGACTATCTTCTTCTCCAACCCTTACGCTTTTTGCCCTTGTGTTCTGCATCCCTTCTAAGGGGATTATCTGATTCATCAGCTTCAGACATTGCTTCCTTATTGGTCCACACGTAAAACTGATTCATGATTTCAGTTCTCTCCAAAGGCCGTACACCGTAACCTAGTATGTCCCAGCCTTTGTCCAAGCAATAGTGCTGAATCGGACGAAAGAAGGCTTCCATGGCAACAGAGAATCTAACCTTAGCCAAAAGGTCATCATTCTGCTCGCCATTAGCCAAAGCCTCTTCGAGTTCTTTTACGATCTTGTCACGTTCTAATTCTGGTGGATATTTGTAAATCACCTTTGGCCTGTTGGAAGCAGCATCCATCCCTTCAAAGTATTGGCCGCTACCGCAACTATCGCATCGTATCAACCTTGTATGAGTAACCGATTTGTTATCTGCAGTGGGAACCGTAAGGTAGAATTCGGTTAGCTCTTTGCTATCACACATGATGCATGGCGGGTGCTTCTCGCCTCTTTGAACTTCAGGCGAGCCAATTTCTCCACACTCAATTTTTCTAGGCCACTCCTCTTCCTTGACAATCATTTCACAAATCGGACAATGATTTTCCCAATTATCCAAATCAATTTTCATATCATTTTTCATCGATTGCCACTTCCTATTTTTCCAATTTTGTCATTAAGAAGAATTAACTTATCATTCTTCCACTTGAAAGACCCGTAAACATTCGCAAGAGGCTCGTCCGTAAAACTTCTTTCAACTCCTATGCCTTTGTAATTCCTATTAACATTCAGGTGTGCAAGGTTGTGTCTCGCATCTTTGTAACAGACAACAGAAAGGCTTGGGAACCAACCAATAGCCAACCCTGCTCTAAACAACCTTCTGCCAAAATCACAATCCTCAAACCCATAAGCGCCATCAAAGGACTCATCAAAGCCTCCTACTGCTTCCCAAGCAGATTTTGTAAAGCCCATGTGCATTCCATAAAATCGTTGAGAAATCCATTTTCCATGAGATTGAAACGGATCCATTGTGCGTGGGTCAATTTTATCGGAATCATCAATTCTTTCCACGTAACTACCGCAAACGGCATCAAAACCAAGTTTTGCCACTGTCTCATGTTCAGCTACTAAATTCGCAGAAAAAGAAGTTAAATCGTCGATGCAAATAATGTATTCTCCAGATGCAACCGTTATGCCCAAATTTCTAGCAGCACTTGGGCAGGGTCCAGATTGGCTCTCATCTTGTAAGTGTTTGAACTGAATGCCTGCAGCACTACAAGCTTCGCTCCATGAGGAAGTGCGGGATTCTTTCAACCGGTCAACTAACACTAATTCTAAATCTTTGTGAGAGGATTTCAGCAAGGAATTCGCCAACTCTTTGAAACCAGGGTCGCTTCTAGCTGTAATCACAACAATACTTATTTTCATTTAATCACCCTAGCATCGCCTCAATAACATTGAATTTAGAATCCTTTTTGAAAAGCATAGTGTGGCCGCAGTCTTCACAACTAATCGCATTAAATTGCTTATTCGAATAATTGAACAAGCGACTCCATTTTCCTTGCATAATCACAGTGTCGGATTTCAAATTCTTACTTTTGCATATAATACACTTTAACATCTATTCCTCCTCCTCGCCATTCGGTCCAATCGGACCTCTTCCTGACATACAAGCAGGGCACTTACGAAACCCTCGCAACGGGATGCCCCAGCAAGTCCTTCGTATGCACAATCTTCCTTCATCGCTTCTCATTACTCTTCCTCTCCGTATTCCTGTTCTAAATTATGTTCTAAAAACAAAGGCACATTTTCAGTTTTTGAAATTGGTTTTTCGATGAGGGTTTTCGTTCTAAAGTGGTGCAAGTTGCACAGCTTTGCGTATGCTCCACGATGAGTTTCTGCAACTTTAGGCCAGGCGTAGGCGTTAGCTAATTCCTTTACAGAATCGGACATTGCATTGTAACCTTTTTTGTTGAAGTTAAACTGATTAATAGCATGATAGATCGTCAAAGCCAAAGATTCAGGAGAACCTTTGCTTGATTTGAAACCGTGGACTCCTCCGATTACATCTCGAAGCCTTCCCTCATCGCTAGCGATAATTGGCTTTCCGCCATGCAATACTCTCATCAAAGCACCGGAGGTAGAGTTGATTCTGAACGGGTGCCCTGATGGACTGTACGGGAATACTGAATAATCGCAAATCGATGCCCAAAAGTCAATCGTTTCCTCTGACAAGACTTGGTTAGATATTGTCAATCCATCAACGCCTTTGGCTTCGGATAAGCATCTTTCGAAATAAGCATTTTGTCCTGGCTTGACACCTGCATAAATTACAACCTCAAAGTGAGTGGTTGTCAAAATATCTCCGTTTGAATCAAGTAATTGGTTTTGCTTGAGCATTTTACAAGCTTGTATGAATTCTAAAACCCCTTTTGTTGGGCTGCAGAAACCATAATTGAATAATAGAGGGATGCTAGAAGGAACGCCTGACTCTTCCCTTGAATGGGTCGTAGTGAACTCTTGAACGCCATGCGGGATATACTGGAGGGGGGCAGGGATTGAACCATTGACGCTACGTGCTAGTGGTTCATTATGTACTAAAACAAGATCACTTTGCGAAGCGAACTCAACTACGGCTTGGTTGTTAAAATCGGGGGTATGTAGTGTTGTCACAATTTTGGCTCCGGTATCGTAAATATGCTCAAGCAAATCAGTTTGCATTTTGTAAAGGTTCGATTCATGTTGAATGTGTACTACATCTGGATTCAAAGCATCTATTACCCCCTTCAATGAACCTCCTGATGAAAAGTGTCTATTCCAACAATCAATTACCTTTACTCCATCTTTCATTGTCGCTTCTGCATGGAAGTTGCCGTTGGTTTCAGCTAAAATGGTGATTTGATATTTGTCTTTGAGTTGGTCTACAAGCATTTTGGAATATGTAGCTATCCCGCAATCCTGTTCCCACGTAGTAATCAAACACAGTTGTTTCATTCTTCTTGGATTTGATTCAGCGATTGGCGGGAAAAATTGCGCTAAATGAAACTCTATCATGTTCTGCAGGTCTTTGAAACCCCATTCAAAACTGAATTCACTCGCTGCAGCAGTTCCAACTGATGTGTTTACTTCGTAATCTTTATTTTTCCACATGGAATAAAGGAACTCCAAACGGCTAACGATCTCATCCACGACTCTATTGTTTCCTGTGACTCTAGGTGCGACTAAAGATGGATAGAGGTTGTAGTTGATTTCGCTTGCAAGTGAAACCACAGGGGTTCCTACGGCTTGCGCTTCTATTTGCAACACACCGAAAGCCTCTACATCAGATGGATGCAATAAACAATCAATCGATTTGAGAGTTTGCATCATGCGTTTATCGGACCAGCCGTGATTGGTGTTAGTAATGTGAGCGCCTAAAGCTGAAAGCCGACCCAACTCGTAGTTATCCATACTTACATGATTTGAATGATGCACCCATAGTCTAACATCGTCTTTTCCTTTAGAAAACTTAGTCCAAGCCAAAGTAGCTAAATCTGGTCTTTTCCTTGAAGTTAAATCTCCAAAGAACCCAGTAACGAAAACATTTGTTGAATCAAAAGGCCATTTTGTAGTGCTTCTTAGAGCTATACTGCTTTTGGATGGCAAATCATCAAAGTCTACTACGTGCGGAATGGGTTTTTTGTAAACATCAATAAAACCATTTTTTTGCATTGTATTGATTCCATAGTGATTCAAGCCTACCGGTGATACAGAACTTATGCCTTCAAATTCAGAAGCGGTTAACCCTCTTGTTTCAACAGGGCAAAGTCCTATAGTTGGAAATCCAGCAAGAACGCTATATTTTGACATATTTCCTAAAGCTAGAATGCACCACCGATCAACATTGGATTCCTCTAAGAAGTTCTGAACACATTCCTGGATATGCTGGGAAGTGACAACGCCAGGGTGTTCAGACACGCCATAAACCTTGACTCCATTATATTCAAACGGAGGTCCTTCATATCCCCAATCGCAGATGTGAGCCATCGCATATTTTCCTTGCAGAAAGGCTTGGAGGTGCTTCAATTGCTTAGCGTAACCAGTTGGCAACATAGGGGCGTTGCCAAAGAAGATTATTCCGTCCATGATTTATCGGAATAGTTTTGTCCCTTTGAGTCTAACCAAAGGCATAATCATAATCTGTACAATTATTTTGTTCGATTTCTGACTGTTTGTGTAATTCAAAAAGTAAAATTGCAATATTTGGAGCTTTGATGTCGTTGCTCTTTAATTGGTCGTATATTTGACTGGATATATCTAACAATTTCCTGAAATCATCTCTGTTCATATTCTCAAGTTTTTCTTGGTATTCCTCGATGGTTTTTACAAACTCGTGCAATTCGGGGTCTCCTCTCATAAACCTGTTACATTCAAAGGAGGTTTATTTATCCTTCACATGAAATGTAAAGATTATAGGGATAAAATGGTTCGTTAATGTTAGAGGAGATATAATGGGTCGCACAATTGCAGTTGACAATGAGACACACAATCGGCTGAAAATGCATGGTCGCTTTGGAGACTCTTATTGTGACATAATCAAAAGGCTTCTCGATAAGGCCGAAGAAGAGTGCAACTGCGATGGCGAAGGCGAACTCAAGGTGATTGATTGACTAACTTTGATGTGATCGTTGTAGGCGGTGGGCCAGGCGGTTCATCTGCCGCTTATTTTCACGCCTCACTCGGAAAAAGGGTTGCGCTTTTTGAAAAATCACAATTCCCACGAGACAAAATTTGTGGTGATGCCGTTACCGGTAAATCCCTAGGCATATTGTCTGAGATGGGTTTGAAAGACGAAATGATGGGTATTAAGGAAATTAGCACATCTTCTGTTTTACTGACTTCCCCAAACGCTACCGAATTGAATATTCCAATTAGCTCGCCCGACGATCCAATGACTTCATTTTGTATTGAGAGATTGATATTCGATGATAAAATATTTCGCAAAGCCTCAAAGGTTGTAGAGGAGAACGGTGGAGAGGTAATCAGAGAATCGATTAAATCTCCAATCGTTGAAGGACAAAAAGTAATAGGTGTTAGAAATTCAAAAGGCAAAGAATATTCAGCCGAACTGGTTATTGGTGCAGGTGGTTACAACTGCCCTCTGTCCAGATATGTAATTGAACAAAACAACCTCCCCAAACAAGACAAATCACATTACTCTTCAGCGATAAGAGAATATTGGACTGATTTGAACTGCAGTGAAGGGGCATTTGAGATACATTTCCTAGATGAAATCCAACCTGGTTACTTTTGGATTTTTCCTGTTGGAAAAAATCGATACAATGTAGGCGTAGGTATGTTGCTGAAAGATATGGATAAAAAATCTGTAAAACTAAAGGGAATGCTTGACAGAGTGATTGAGAACAGTAGGCTATCGCCAATATTCGAGGGTGCAAATAAAATCGAGGGTACGAGAAAAGGTTGGATGCTCCCTCTAGGTGGGGCTAAACTAAGAATTGCACATGCCGATGGAGTTAGATTAGTCGGTGATTCAGCTTCACTAATCGACCCATTTACAGGCGAAGGCATAGGGAACGCTTTAGTTTCTGGAAAGCTTTCAGCAATTCACCAGTCCGGAGAAGATTATCAAAAGGCGTTGAATGAACACATGCAATCAGAGCTTGCAAACAGCGAGCGATTACAGCGTATGTTAAATCACAAAAGATTAGTTAATTGGTTTTTCAAGAAAGCTAGCCGAAAACCAAAACTCCAGCAAATATTGACGGACATGCTTCATTACAAGGAAAAACAAAACAAATTTGGAAGTAAATTGTTTTGGTTGAGGGCATTATTGTTTTAGGTGTTTAACATGGGAAAAAGTAAGTTAATTAGATCGATTGAAGACATTTTCAAAACAGAGGAAAAATCCATTTTACCATTCGAAACTATCAGGGAAAGACTGGGGTTAAGTCCTCCTAAAGTCTTGGGCACACTATCTTCGAACAAAAAAATATTTCAAAAAGTAGCAAAGAATCTATGGCGACATATTCCGGATGAACTTGATTCACTAGATTCCATTTGTAATGATATGGGAATTGACAATGGCGAGATTAGGAAATACATGACCGATGACGGCAACATTAGATATTCATACATTCAAGTGAAAAAGACAAAAGGAAAGTATCAGAAAAGAGAAATATTTTACCTAGTTTACAGGTTGAAAAAGGACTTTGTTTTAGATCCTCCACCGAATTACTTATCCCTTTCTAACACGCCTTAACTCCTGGATAAGTGAAGCGGGCATTTGTGTGTTTTTCTCCTTGGGTGGATTTTCCTTTACATCAAGGCCGCCCAACTGTTGTAGCAATCTTGCTGCTCTATTGATTCTCTTGCGGTTGATGAATGTTTTACGTGCGATAGCAGCAGCACTATATTTTGATGGTCTCCTTCCGTCAAGACCTGCAGCTAAATACAAAGCTGCTGCTGCTTGCACATCTAGCGGCAAAGGGGCGGATATTGCCGTGTATTTCTTAGCGAACTCAATGAGTTGAGCATCTGCGCCCACAGTTGATGCGATTTTTACTAATCTATCATTTATGCTGTATTCATTTACATTTGGTATGAATCCGTTTCTACGCACATCTTTAATCAAACGATTAACAACACGTTCAACCGGCTTTTCAGGGTGGGCAGAACAGAACCGTGATACCGCAATCGGCCTACCGGCATTGACGCTAGCGACTCTTAGTGCAGCGACAGTTGATGTTTTGAATCCTCTTCCTCCTGAAGAACCCCCTGCATTATGGAAAATTGTCAGTAGTTTGTTAGCTTCTGCGATCATCTTCGAATCAAAATTGAAAGCATCGGCAACCCCTACCATTACTTCTATTGCTTCATCCCTTCTTCTTTGAGCACCTGTTTTAGAAAGAGTCATATTCATGTTAGTTACATTTCTATTGCCATCAAATTCAGGATTGTTTGTCTCCAGGATATCATATGGGACAGCTAATCCACAAGCTTTGCATTGCTTCTCCCACATTTTTGTAGTATTTCTCAACTTATCAGATAAACTCGCCCTGCCGGTAGTTAATTCATCGATGCTTTGACCTTTTTTTATTGCAGTAATTACGCATCCATCTATCATTTCCCACTCTGGACAATGGAGATTTTGGAATGCTCTCGACTCCAGAGGCGCATATTCCGACACATCAGCCATGTGCAGGCGTAATGGGTACCATTTGATAAAGACCGATGGCATAATTTAGCAGTAAGACAATACAATATACAAAGTATTGATTGCAAAACCAGGACAAGATCTCCAGAAGAATGCACAGATGGAGCTAGTTCGGGGCTAATTTGCTTCAAAATAGGCCACTTACATAGTAGCCTATGGCATAATTTAGCAGTAAGACAATACAATATACAAAGTATTGATTGCAAAACCAGGACAAGATCTCCAGAAGAACGCACTGATGGAGCTAGTTCGGGGCTAATTTGCCTCAAAATAGGCCACTTACATAGTAGCCTATGGCATAATTTAGCAGTAACACATTACAATATACAAAGTAATGAATTGAACATATGGACAGGGCTTAACCGCCCAGTAGCATATAATATTGAAGTCGGTGAGTCTAAGGACTCTCACAAGTCGCCTCAAGGAACCCTTAGCAAGGATAATCTTGAGGAATTACGATTTACCGACTGAACACATTCGAAGATACGTGAGCTTCACTTAGGCACGCCTTCGAATAAGCAGCATCCGTGAACTGCCTTTGGTTGCTTACCAGGGGCAAGCTGTCGGTGGAGTTGAGTAATTGCCAACAGAAGCCGACAACACTTGAAAGAGCAGAAGGATGAAGATCTAACCCCCACGGAGCAGGGGTATGAACATATACACTAAGATGAATCAGGTGTACTGGCGTAAAGGACCACACTAAACGAAAGGGTGTGTTGGACACTCGGTAAATTCCGAGGGACATTATGGTCGTCAGACATTTGATAGGTTTCATTGGCAGCAATGTCACTGGAATAACAGAACCGAGGCTACTCTAGTCTAAACCCCTATGGGGCATGACTAAGCTATCATACAGTTGCTTATGCAATTGAGGAAGGTTATCGGAAGCGGCATTACACCACTTAATGATTCATCAATTTAACATAATTACAATTAAACATGGAAGAAGATTTTTTAGAAATTCTTACGGAATTGAATTTGGACCTAAAGGTGCAAAATGAAGTAAAAAAAGAAACCGATGCTCAAATACACTACAGTAGGAGCATTGAAAGAGAATCTTTGGCAAAAAAAATCAAGACCAAAGCAAAATCAAGGAAAGCAACCGAGATTACTAACAACTACAGGACTTATGCGGGACATTGGGTTTCGAAACAAGACGATACTGGTTGGTGGATAGTATGAACGACATTTTTAGAAAAAAGATAGGCGGTTGTTTAACTGATTACGCACTTAGAAGCATGATGATGGCAAATCCAGGTATGGGTAAGACTCTCGGTCTACCACTGCCTGATTTCCCCCTGCATGATTTGGGAATCGAACCCGAAACAAGGAAATGTGGAAATTGCGTAACGAAACAATGCTGCATAATATGTGGCAAATGCGATGGATGCGATTGCTAAGAATTTAACATATTCAAACAAAAGAACGAGGGGAGGCATCCTCGTGGGAGAACGAAGCAATTCGTTGTACGCCCGATATGGCTCAAACCATAGGGACACCGCCACAAATATGTAATGAGAACCCAAGTCCTCTTCGGGGGCACAATTTAACATGTATAACTACAGAACACATCTTCAGTTTTACAACTACATAGAAAACGAAGAAGAGACAAGAGACTGGCAAGTTTGGAGATGGATTAAGATTCCGTATTATGGCGTAATGGATTGTGCCTGTGCCGAAGCCCATTGTGAACACAGAGTTGAAAGAGCGATAGAAACTCATAAAATTCGTAGGAACCAATGGCTTCTCGGTAGAGAGGGTCCATGGCCGTTTACTTATGATAACTATGCCGGTATTGAGGGGCGCAGACAACATTGGTACAAATATACTGATGACCTAGATTGGAACAAGAAAAGACCTTGTGACGGAAGAAAGGGGCCGCTGGGTGGTCCTGTTGAGAAAGCGACTCCTATTACAAACATTAGGATAATCAAGCCTAGAGCCTGATTGTCAGGAATTTCGCCCTTCAGGGAACTTCGGCTCCCTGAAGGGATCTTATGGAAAAAAATATTGAACATGACCTACCTTTGGTATGAAGATGTAAGAAGAGAGGCCATACCGTATCTTCAAAGAATTTTGAGGAAAAAGCGTGTAAATCTAAACAAAGTCATTTACAATGACAAGGTGATTTGCATAGATATAAGCCATGACAATGTTATGGATCTAAAGAATATCTTTGAGAGAAACGGATTTACAGGAAATATTACAAATTTCAATGAAGCACTACAAATTGACCTAATAGAATGCATTTGGGATAGACACCCATGCAGAATTTCGGGCAATTTAGGTATGTGCTTAACATTGGTAAATTGAACATTAGGGAGGGGCTTAGGACCCCAATGACCTAGTAAAGTGAAGAGAAGCAAATAGCTTATCTTCACCCGATACACCGGTTCGCAGAGGTGTCATGTCTGTGCAGAACAGAATGAATACTGAAGCGTAAAGATGGGAATAAATACCGCCCACGAAGCACGTGAGATGAATCGGAAACAAAAGCGAATGGTTGGACGAAGTGGAAGTCCAATAAGTGAGTCCAGGCCGTTGATTCGAATCGACGGATAAAATGATGCCAATCGAAAGAATGGAAGGTTTTGAACCTACACTCTAACTCTCCTGTGTAAAAGCAGTTGAGGGATTCAAGCAATTGAACACGAAAAACAAGAAAAGTGGAAGAACTATGGAGTTTTGAAGCTGCTCTTACAACAACTTGGTTCAAAGGAAGATATGAAAGCTCGCTGGAGACAGTA
>Ga0160423_10000264_pt1 | contig 42067 bp, 41 predicted proteins | sample CRUFie14St8metaG_FD_108191 | JGI IMG/M metagenome (GOLD analysis project Ga0160423, IMG submission 108191) | Marine microbial communities from the Costa Rica Dome - CRUD Field 142mm St8 metaG | ecosystem: Environmental > Aquatic > Marine > Oceanic > Photic zone | place: Costa Rica: the Eastern...
ATTTAGGAAAAAGTGCTTTTAGGTGCTTTTCACAACTGGTTAGAGAAGGAGAGCCAAACAAAAAGCCCTCTCAAAAGAAAGGGCTCTGAGGGTGGTCCCAACTGGGCTCGAACCAGTGACCCTCTGATTATGAGTCAGATGCTCTAACCAACTGAGCTATGGGACCTTATAAGGCTGCAATATTACAACGATTTTTAAAATTATAAAAAGAAAATCAATCTTTATTAGACATGTCTTGACAGAGTTCAATTAGAACTCCACCAGATGATTTTGGATGTAAAAATGCGATTCTTTTATTGTCTGCACCGAGTTTTGGAGTTTTATTTATAAGCTCAAAACCTTTCTTTATTAATCTTTGAATTTCAATTTCAATATTTTCTACATCAAAAGCTATATGATGTACTCCTTCTCCTCGTTTTTCTATAAACTTAGCTATTGGACTTTTAGGGTCAGTTGCTTGTAGAAGTTCAATCTTACTTTCACCTATTCTAAAAAAGGAAGTTTTTACAGATTCAGATTTAATAAATTCAGTTTTGTAATGATTTACACCCAATAATTTAGTGTAAAGATTATTTGATTTTTCAAGATCCTTGACGGCAATTCCTATGTGTTCTATTTTTTTTAGCATGAAGTTAATTTATAGTAAAAGATAAGGCTTTTCAATAATTCCACAAGAAATATATTATTTTTACTTTATGGAAAGCCAAAGACAAAAAAAAATTGCATCAGTTTTGCAACGTGACTTAGTAGACGTGTTACAAGGAGCAGCAAGAAGGGGGGGCATGATTGGTATTATTATTTCGGTTACAAAGGTTAAAGTAACTGTAGACCTTTCAATAGCTAAAATATATCTAAGTATATTTCCTATTCGTGAGGCTAAAATATTGATTAACGGTATTAAATCAAATACATCAAAAATTAAGCATGAGCTATCACAAAGAACCAAGAACCAACTTAGAAGAATGCCTCAACTTCTTTTCTTTCTTGACGATTCTTTGGATTATATTGAAAAAATTGAAAGCTCATTAAAAGATCCAGAAAACCCCATACAAAATCCTAATTTACTTAAAAAACGCAAGAAACTTTAATTGAATTTTTCCTTATACATAGCCAGACGATATTTATTTACTAAAAGTAAAAACAAGGCAATTAATTATATAACATTAATTGCGAGCTTAGGTATAATTATTGGAGCATCAGCTCTTTTTATAGTTTTATCTGGATTTTCAGGCTTAAAGGTTTTTAGTTTGGAATTTACCAATTTGACTGACCCAGATTTAAAGATTTTTCCAATTAAATCAAAATCATTTTTTTTTAGCCAGAATGATAAAAAAAAGCTTTTAAAAATAGAAGGCATTGCTTCATTTTCTGGAGTTGTTGAAGAAAACATATTAATGAATTGTGAAGATAAATATATGTCTGTAACATTAAAGGGGGTTGACGATAGTTATCCAAAAAAAACTATTGACTCCGTATTAGTTTATGGGAATTGGTTCGAATCAGATTTACCACAAATTGTTTCAGGCTGGGGTATAACTAATTCTTTAGAATTTAACACATATGATGTTACAAAGACAATTAAGCTTTACGCCCCTAAGCCAGGGACAGGTCAGATTTTTTCAGTAAAGGATGCTTTCAAGTCCTTAAAGGTAGTTAATTCTGGGATTTTTCAAATTAACGATGAATTAAATGGTTCTTTAGTCTTTACAAGCATTAGAAATGCAAGATATTTACTAGGATTACCAAGTAATTCTTTTAATTCAATTGAAATATTAGTTAAAAATGGAGCTGATAATGATGAAATTATCTCAAAAATTAAGAACGAATTTGGTGATGAATTTCTGATTAAAAGCAGGGTTGAGCTAAATGAATCTTTATATAAAATGTTAAATACAGAACAATTAGCAGTTTATTTAATTTTTACTTTAATTTTGATAATAGCACTATTCAACATTATAGGGTCAATTGTGATGATGATTTTAGACAAGAAAAATAATATTAAGACTTTATTTAGTTTAGGGGCAAGCAGAAGAATAATCCAGAATATATTTTTCATACAAGGTTTTTTAATGACATTTTTTGGAGGCCTATTAGGAATATTAATTGGAGTTTGTGTTATAGCTATTCAATTATATTTTGAGCCTGTATTTATAACTCCGTCATTACCATATCCTGTTCTAATCTCATGGGAGAATATAATTATTTCCTTTCTAACAATTCAAATCTTAGGCACTATTGCTTCCCGATTAGCATCACTAAGTGTAAAGAAAATTAAACTTACGGATTAAGCAAATTGGTAATTCCCAAACACTTTTTCAATTTCATCAAAAGTTTTAAATACGTCTTTGCTATGATCACTAGTAACCATTTTTGTTCTATATGGCTTAAAATTTGGGATTCCTTTAAAATAATTTGTGTAATGACGTCTAGTTTCCAGAACCCCAAGAATTTCACCTTTCCAATCAATAGACATTTTTAAATGTCTGCGTGCGGCTTCGACTCTTTCTTGCATACTAATGTGTTCAAGATGATGACCAGTTTTAAAATAGTGCTTTACCTGTTTAAAAAACCAAGGATTTCCAATACTAGCACGGCCAATCATTGCACCATCTAATCCATAGCGATCACGCATTTCAACAGCTAGTTCAGGTGAATTAACATCACCATTCCCAAAAATTGGAATATGCATTCTTGGATTATTTTTTACTTCTGCAATAGGTCCCCAATCTGCATTACCCTTATACATTTGAGCACGAGTTCTACCATGAATTGAAAGTGCTTTGATACCAACATCTTGTAGTCTTTCAGCAACTTCAACAATTCGGATTGAATCTTTATCCCAGCCTAATCTTGTTTTGACAGTTACGGGCAAATGAGTTCTCTTTACCATTTCTGCTGTTAATTTTTCCATTAAACATATATCTTTTAGTATACCAGCCCCAGCTCCTTTACTAACAACTTTTTTTACGGGACAGCCAAAATTTATATCAATTATATCAGGATTTGATTTTTCAACAATTTCAACAGCTTTTAACATACTATCTAGATTAGCACCAAAGATTTGAATTCCAACTGGGCGTTCCTTTTCGTAAATATCCAGTTTTATGACACTCTTGGCGGCATCTCGGATCAATCCTTCGCTGGAAATAAATTCTGTGTATACAACATCTGCTCCTTGTTCCTTACATAATGCACGAAAAGGAGGGTCACTTACATCCTCCATTGGCGCAAGAAGAAGAGGGAATTCAGGTAGTTCTATTTCACCAATTTTTACCATAACTATTTATAAAAATTCATTTCATCCAAATATTTCCAGACATCATTAGGTAGTAAAGGACGAATATTTTTCCCACTTTTAATAGACGATCTTATGAAAGCCGACGAGATCTCAATTATTGGAGCTTGAACTTTAACTATTTGACCTTTAATTTGAGAATTATTTTTAGCAGATTTCAATTTTCTTGGATATACATATATTGGATACCGATCGATTAAAATTTCCGAATTTTTCCATTTAGGTAACGAGATTAAATTGTCTTCTCCCATAATTAGAGCAAAATTATAATTAGGGTACTTTTCTTCTAAATAAGCCAGAGTTTTAACTGTATAATTAGGTTGAGTTAAATTGAACTCAATATCGCATGGCACTATTTTTGAGAAGTCTTTAGTAGCCTGGAAAACCATTTCTAAACGCTGGTGGTTATCTAAAATACTCTGTTTAGCTTTAAATGGATTTTGTGGAGTAACAACGCACCAAATTTGATCTAAGTCAGTATATTCTGCAAAGTGATTTGCAATTATCAAATGACCCACGTGAATTGGGTTAAATGTTCCAAAATAAAGACCAATTTTCATTAATAGATTAGGTTTATGATTTTATAAAGTCTGATACAATATTATAAGCTTCTTTTTGAGCGCTTTTTAAAATTTTATTTTCTATCACAAGATCAAAAAGATCTGCGGCGGCTATCTCGGTAGAAGCTTTTGAAATCCTCATATTAATTTTATTTTCTGTCTCTGTTTTGCGCTTTTTTAATCGAATTTTTAATTCGTCAATATTCGGAGGTTTTACAAAAATAGCAATTGTGTTTTCAGGATACTTTCTTTTTATTCGTAATCCCCCAGAAACATCAATATCAAATATGACATGTTTTCCAAGCCCCCATATGCGTTTAACTTCTGATTTTAGGGTTCCATAAAAGTTATTGCGATAAACTTCTTCCCACTCTAGAAATGAATCACTTTTTATATGTGATTTAAACTGATCATTTGATAAAAAATAATAATCTTCTCCATTTATTTCTTCACCTCTTTTTTCTCTTGATGTGGCAGAAATTGAAAAACCTAAATTCAATTCATCTTGCTCAACTAAGTACTTGACAATCGAAGTTTTGCCTGCGCCAGAAGGAGCTGAAAATACAATTAGCTTACCGTTAAAATTATTACAGGACATTGAGTAATTGTTCTTTAATTTTTTCTAATTCGTCTTTCATTTGAACTACTACTTTTTGCATTGGGGCGTAGTTTGCTTTTGACCCTATTGTATTTATTTCACGACCTATTTCTTGAGCTATAAATCCTAATTTTTTTCCATTAGATTGGTTTTGATCTAATGTTTTAAAGAAGTAATCTAAATGGTTATCAAGCCGAATTTTTTCTTCATTTATATCAAGTTTTTCAATGTAATAAATTAGTTCTTGTTCAAATCGGTTCTGATCAATTTTTTCCTTCAATTCTAAAACTGATTTAGTTAGCCGCTCTCTAACATTCTTAATCCTTTCTGGGTCAATCTCAACAGCTTTTTTTAGAAGAGATTTAATGCAATTTAAGCGATTGTAAAAATCACTATAAAGAGCTTTCCCTTCATCTTTACGATAATTTTCTATTTTGTTTAAAACATCTTCAACGCCATTAATGATCAACGACCATTCTTGTTCATCTATCTCTTCTTTTTCAGCGCTAATAGAATCAGGCATTTTAATAGCCATTCTCAATAAATCTAAATTTCGTGCCACCCCAGAAATATTACTTAACTGATCCATATAATTTTTGACAATAGAAGTGTTAATTTTTGTTGGATTTTTTCCTTTTTCAACATCTATATGAAATGAAACATCTATTTTGCCTCGGCGAAGGCGTGATCCAATAATTTTACGAAGTTCAAGTTCTTTTGCCCTATACTCGCTAGGCATTCTCAAGTTAAGATCAAGTGACTTGCTATTAAGAGATCTTACTTCTATTCTTACGGTTTTGGCGTTAAGTTCTAAAACTACCTTCCCATAACCAGTCATTGAGTATATCATTTTTTGCTACTTACAATAATATGATTCAAAGATACAGAAAAGCGGTAATTATTTGAAAGGGCTATGTTGCTTGAAGCTTTTGATTTGTATTTTTCTAAGAAAAGGTCGAATTAATAGGTTAATAAATCTGTTTTTATGCTTAATATAGCATGTTAATTTAACCGGTCTAGCTCCAATGGTACTTTTAATTTCAGATGCTGTGCGTCCAAGATTTATTTGTTTGACTTTAAATTTAATTCCAAGGCGAACATAATCATTTAGAATCCTTGGATATATTGAGTGTAATTTATTTAGTGAGTAATTCAAGCCGATAAAATGAGCGTCTAAGCTTTTATTATTTTTTAGTGCAGATAAAAATCCAACCAATTCCCCTTCAAGAAAGTAACCTTTTACAATAAAATTGTTTTTAAATTTGGATTTTAGCTTTACATAGGTGTCTAGGTTTAAAACTTGAGCATTGAAATTTGCATTATCAATAGTGTTTTGGTAAAGACTTTGCAACTGATCTTGAAAATTTTGGATATCAGTTTTTGATAATAATTTGCTCTTTAATTTTTCGCTATTGGCATCTGCTTTGTTTGCTTTAATGCGATATTTAGATTTAAGTGCGTTTTTATAATCTTCAAAACTTTTCCATTTTTCGTTCAAGTAGATAAGCATGTTTGGCTCAACATTAATATTTGTATACCCATAGTTTTCAAATTCTTTGGAGTAGACTAGGCTGCTATTTTCAAAATCTTTTATAAAAATTGCGTGCAATGGGTTTATCGTTTTTTTAATATTATCAAGGGCAATTGCAACATGATCTATAATACGTTTTTGTTTTTTATTTTCTGAAAAGCATATTCCATACTCACCACTTAAGAAAATATTACCACAAAACAAGATTTTGATATGATCATCGCAAAAAAACATATTTAGTATTTTTTTCATAAGAGAAGATACTTTTATGTTTTTTAAGATTACATCTACACTAAGTTTAATAATCTGTACAACAGCGATAGCTTTTGGATTTCCACCTTCAGAAATACAAATATATCGCATATCTATATTTGGATTTGAGTATTCAAAACTACCTAGGACAGACTTGTTAAAGTAAATATTATTCCCACTGTTAGTCTTTTTTAAAAAATCAGGTTCTAAATCAGCGATGGTATTGTGAACTTTAATGATCAAAAGATGCTATTTTTTAGATACTAAATATACACCAATAAAAATTAAAGTAGCTGCACTTACTTTAATCATATCTAATCTATCACTCCCCATTATTATTGCAAAAATCCCTGCAAAAATTGGTTGTAAATATAGAAATGTACTAACTGTTGTAGCTTTTAAATTTGTAAGCGCAAGGGGGTTTAAAAAATATGTACCAAATGTTGCAAAAAGAATAACGAATATCACAGAGAACCATATATAATTAGGTAAATTAGTCCAGTCTACAATAGTAAGTTCATGATATCCAAAAGGAATAACCATCAATGATCCAAATAAAAACAGCCATTTGATAAAGTCCAAAGGATGGTATTTATTAGTTAATTTTTTTATTAGAATTAAATAGTAACTGTATGATGCAGCATTAATGAAGATTAAAAAGTTTCCGAGTAAAATATTGTTTCCGGTTTCAGAGCTCTGTCCGTAAAGACTTAGTACTAGCGCACCACATAATCCTAAACTAATTCCAAAAACTTTAGTTTTATTTATCTTCTCATTTAATAAAATTGTAGATAATATAAGTACGATTATAGGCACAGTAATCATAATAACAGATCCATTTATTGGAGTTGTATATTGTAATCCCTTGAAAAATGTTAGCATATTTAAAGCCAAACCAAAAAATGCAGCTTTAATTAATTTAGAAAAGTCTTTTAAGTCAATTTTTTTTGATGAGTTGAACAACGATACAATCCAAAATAGCCCTCCAGCTAAAGTTACTCTGAGAACAATAAATCCAAATGGCATTATGTGTCCCCCGTCTATTACATCATTCGCAAAAGTGAATGTAACTCCGTAGAATAATTGCACCAATATAAGAGCAAATAGTGCTAAATATCTACTTTTCATTACTTATGGCTATTTTAACTTTTTCAATTGTTTTTGAACTATTTCCAATAAAAATTTCCTGGCCATAGACAATTACTGGTCTTTTTAAAAATGTATAGTGCTCAAGTATGTAGTTTCTGTAGTCCCTTTCACTTAGTTTCTCATTTTTCAACCCTATTTCTTTATATAACTTAGCCCTTTTACTGAACAAGTCTTCATAGCTACCTGCAATTGATTTAAGTTTTTCTAAATCCTCAGCAGTTAAAGGAGTTTCTTTTATGTCCTGAATTTGAAAATCTGATGATAAGTTTAATGATTTTAATATTCGTTGACAGGTGCTGCAAGTTTTAAGAAAATAGATTTTTTTCATTGGATTGATTCGTTATTTTTACAAAGAAAATCATTTCCTAACAAACTATAAATTAAAGTTTAAATGAAATTTAATACTAAAACAATTCATGGGGGTCAGTCACCGGATGAAGCTTTTGGATCTGTAATGCCTCCCATTTATCAAACCTCTACTTATGCTCAAACAACACCTGGAGGGCATAAAGGATATGAATATTCTAGAACTCACAACCCTACCAGAAATGCTCTTGAAAAGTCTTTTGCTAGTATAGAAAATGGAAATTATGGATTAGCATTTGGATCAGGTCTAGCAGCTATTGACGCTGTCATTAAATTATTAAGCCCTGGTGATGAAGTTATATCAACTAATGATTTATATGGAGGTACATACAGGCTTTTTACAAAGGTTTTTGAAAGATTTAATATCAAGTTTCATTTTGTTGGCATGGAAAACATCAACCATATTGAATCATGCATCAATTCAAAAACTAAATTAATTTGGGTTGAAACTCCAACTAACCCGATGTTAAATATTATTGATATTAAAGCAGTTTCTAATATTGCAAAAAAACATAATATACTTTTATCGGTAGATAATACTTTTGCGACTCCATACCTTCAGAAACCTCTGGATTTGGGGGCAGATATTGTAATGCACTCAGCTACAAAGTATCTTGGCGGGCATAGCGATGTGGTTATGGGAGCTTTAGTTGTCAAAGATAAAGACTTAGCAGATCAGCTGTATTTTATTCAAAATGCAAGTGGAGCTGTCTGTGGACCCCTAGATAGTTTTTTAGTTTTAAGAGGTATTAAAACTCTTCATGTTCGAATGGAAAGGCATTGTGAAAATTGTCTTTTAGTTGCAACTTTTTTAGAATCTCATCCCATGGTAGAAAAAGTGTATTGGCCAGGCCTTAAGTCTCACCCAAATTATTCTATAGCTGCAACTCAAATGAAAGATTTTGGAGGCATGTTATCGTTTACTACCAAAAGTAATAATTTTAGTGAGGCCATTAAAGTTGTTGAGAGACTTAAGGTATTTACTCTAGCTGAGTCTCTTGGCGGAGTTGAATCCTTAGCTGGACACCCTGCAAGTATGACGCATGCTAGTATTCCAAAACAAGAACGCGAAAAGACAGGGGTAGTGGATTCTTTAATTCGTTTGAGTGTAGGAATTGAGGATTCTGACGATCTTATTGCTGATTTAAAGCAAGCACTGGAAGGCTAATTTTTGAATTATTCGTAAAAATCTACCTATTTATGCTCATAAAATTATGATATTAAAATTTTTTTAAATTATTTTTAAAGAAATCATATATTTGTATGGTAAATTAAATTTAAGATGATTTTAGAACCCAGTGCAATTAAACAAAAAGTCGAAGGATTTTTAGATTTGGTAAGAGAGAGAAATGGATCCGAACCCGAATTTCTTCAAGCCGTTGAAGAAGTCGCAGAAACTGTTGTCCCATACATTGTACAAAATGATATATATCATGGGAAAAATATTCTTTTAAGAATGGTTGAGCCTGAAAGAGCAATAACTTTTAGAGTTAACTGGTTAGATGATAATGGTGAGATTCAAGTTAACCGCGGTTATAGAATTCAGATGAACTCTGCTATTGGACCATACAAAGGAGGACTTCGATTTCACCCGTCAGTTAATATGAGTATTTTAAAATTCTTGGCTTTTGAACAGGTTTTTAAAAATAGCTTAACAACTCTACCCATGGGCGGAGCAAAAGGAGGAAGTGATTTTGATCCTAAAGGTAAAAGTGATAATGAGATAATGCGATTCTGCCATGCCTTTATGAGTGAGCTGTTTAGGCACATAGGGCCAAATACTGATGTACCTGCAGGAGATATAGGAGTTGGAGGTAGAGAGATAGGTTTTTTATTTGGAATGTATAAAAAGCTTAAGAATGAGTTTACAGGTGTTTTAACAGGGAAAGGAGTTACATGGGGCGGTTCATTAATTCGTCCTGAAGCAACTGGATATGGTACTGTTTATTTTGCCCAAAACATGTTACAAACTAAAGGGGATGATATCAAGGACAAAATAGTTTTAATTTCAGGGTCTGGTAATGTTGCTCAATTTGCTGCTGAAAAGATCATTCAATTAGGAGGGAAGGTAATTACACTATCAGACTCTTCGGGATATGTATTTGACCCAGATGGAATTGATCAAGCTAAATTAGCTTTTGTGATGGATTTAAAAAATAACAGGAGAGGTAGAATAAAAGAATATATAAAGTCATATCCAAATGCAACTTTTTTTGAAGGTAAGACACCATGGGATCAACCATGTGATATTGCTTTACCTTGTGCTACTCAAAATGAACTTCATGGCTCAGATGCAAAGAAGCTTCTTGAAAATGGTTGCATATGTGTTAGCGAAGGGGCAAATATGCCATCAACAAAAGAAGCTGTTGCGCTTTTTCAATCTGCAAAAATTTTATTTGCCCCCGGGAAAGCTTCAAATGCTGGTGGTGTTGCTACTTCTGGGCTAGAAATGACCCAAAATTCTCTGAGATATAATTGGAGCCGATCAGAAGTTGATGAAAAGTTAAAAGATATAATGGGGAATATTCATGACAAATGTATTGCTTATGGGAAAGATGAAAAAACAGGTTACATTGATTATGTCAAAGGTGCTAATATAGCAGGCTTTGTAAAGGTTGCTGACGCTATGCTTGCCCAAGGAATTGTTTGATAATTCTCAATTTTAGAATTTTTAAAGAGTTCTCATTTATGAGAACTCTTTTTCATTACATATAATATTAGATTGAAATGTCGTTTGTATTAAATATATTTGGAACAAACTTATCACTATTGAACCGCATATTATATTTATTTCTTACTCTAGTTTTCTTTAGAATTGCTTTTGCACAAAGCTCACCAAGTGATTCTTGGCAAGGGCATTTTTCTTACAACTCAATTAAAGATATTGATAGAGGACCTGACGCATTGTATGTAGCAAGTGAAAATTCATTATTTTTTTATGAGCCATACACAAATAATTTAGAAACAATTTCAACAATTGATGGCCTTTCAGGAGAGTACATAACTTCAATTAAATATGCCGATGGTTATGATTTGATAGTAGTTGGGTATGAAACGGGATTAATAGAAGTTTTTGATTTAAACACCAAAACTGTTTTAAGAGTTGTTGACATTTTAAATAAGGTTAGTATACCACCAGAAAACAGAACAATAAATTCATTTTTTCAAAACGAAAATGTAATTTATATTTCAACAAATTATGGCATTTCTGTTTATGATCTTGATTTGTTAGAATTTGGCGATACTTATTACATTGGAAGTAACGGTGCACAGTTGAAAGTCAATCAAATTACTATAGATCAAAATAAAATATATGCTGCTACAGATTTTGGATTAAAAAGTGCAGACTTGAACAACCCAAATTTAATTGATTTCCAGTTTTGGAATACGTTATTTGTTGGTAATTTTTTAGGAGTTATTTCCAATGAAGACCAAATATTTACATTTAAATCTGGGAATACTCTTTATCGTGTTAATAATTCTAATTTAGAGACAATTTTTAATTTTGCAGAAGAAATTATTAATATTAAAGCATTTACAGACAGCTTTACATTATCAACACAAAGCACAGTTCATAATTACAATTATAATCTATCTCTTTTAAACAATTATAATCTTACAGAAAATTTATCTGTGACTGCCTCAGAAGTTTTTGACGATATTGTATATATTGGGACTTCAATTTCTGGGATGTTAAAACCAAGTTCAGGATCTTTTCATAGTTTTCAAAAAATATATCCAGATGGCCCTTTAAGAAATAATCCATTTTCTTTAAAATATGGCTATGGCGATTTATATGTTACTTTTGGAGATTACGATGAAGATTATAATCCAAGCCCAAATAGACAGTATGGATTTAGTTTCTTAAGTAACGGCGCTTGGAACAATATTAGTTATGATACTATTCAGCAAAATGTTGGAAAACCAGTGTATAATTTAAATTCTGTAGCGATTAATCCTGTTAATTCGAACCAGGTTTTTATTAGTTCATTTCAACATGGCATGCTTAATTTTATTAAGGATTCATCAATGGAATTATTGGATGATACTAACAGTGCTTTACAATCATTGGTAATTCCAGGAAGCAATTATAAAAGTATTAGAGTTTCTGATTTAAAGTTTGATGATCAAGGTATGCTATGGAGCTTAACTAGCTTAGTCGAGGATCCTTTAAAAAAATATAATGTTGCTACTAATCAATGGCAAACATTTTCTTTTAATGCAATTATAGATGATCCTATTTTAGATGAAAATGGATTTGGAGCATTAGTAATTGGGCCTGATGGGACAAAATGGATTGGAAGTTACAGAAATGGTGTTATTGCATTTAATGAAAATAATAATTCAATACGACAAATTGAAGGAGAAGATGTTGCCAACCTTCCAATCAATCACATTAAATCTCTTGCTCTAGATAAGAATAATATTCTTTGGATTGGCACATATAAAGGGTTAAGGGTTTTGTACAATACGACTAATTTTTTTAATGAAGATACTGTAACAACTTCTCCTATAATTTTTCTTGAAGATGGTATCCCTAAAGAACTTTTAGAGCTTCAGTTCATAACAGCTATTATTGTTGATGGTTCTAATAACAAATGGATCTCGACAGTTGATGCGGGGGTTTTTTATTTAAGTGCTGATGGGCAAAGAACTATTTATCATTTTACAGAAGATAATTCGCCTCTTCCATCAAATAGTGTTACTTCAATGGCTCAAAATGAAGAAAATGGGATGATTTATTTTGGGACAAATCGAGGGCTAGTTTCTTACAGTGCAGGCGGCTCAAGCCCTTCTAACTCTTTATCAGAGGCTTATGCATATCCTAACCCTGTTCGTCCCAATTTTAATTTACAAGTTGAAAAAATTAAAATTAAAAATTTAAGCAATAATGTAAATATTAAAATTACTGACATTGAAGGAAATTTAGTAGCTGAAGCCCAATCCAATATAAATTTGAGATTTAAAGGATACAATCTTGAAGTTGACGGTGGAACTGCATATTGGAATGGAAAAAATTTGGTTAACAATACGGTTGCATCTGGCGTTTATCTAGTTTTAATTTCAGACTTAGACACTATTGAAACAAAGGTTTTGAAAATAATGATTATTCGCCAATGATTATTTCTACAAAAGCAATTGTAATTTCAAAAATTAAATATAGAGATAACGATCTTATTGTAAAATGTTATACTGCATCTAAAGGAATTTTGAGCTTTTTAATTAAAGGAACTTTCTCTTCAAAAAAAGGTAAGTTAAAACCTGCTTACTTTCAGCCGTTAACCATGCTTGATATGGAAATAGATTTTAAGGAGAACAGAGAATTACATTATATTAAAGTTGTGAGGATTAATTATAATTATGACTCATTACATACTGAAATATATAAATCTGCTGTAGCAATTTTTTTATCTGAAGTTTTAGTTATGGTTTTAAAAGAAGAAGAGCCTAACCAAGATCTATTCTTATTTATTGAAACTGCCTTATTAATGTTTGATAGTATTGACTCAAATCCTTTTTTTCATTACCAATTTCTTATGCGACTTACGCGGTATATTGGGTTTTCGCCAGACTTATCAAATCCCAACTACCCTTTCTTTAATTTGCAATCAGGCTGTTATGAAAGTTTTAGTTCTGGGAATTATTGTATTTCTGGGGACAAATTAAAATTGTTTATGACAACATTAGGTATGGAATTTGATAAGTCAAAAGGAGAGCTCTTAAATAGCTCCCAAAAACAACAACTTTTGGAAATGATTTTACTCTATTATAAGCTACATTTACAAGGTTTTAAATTGCCAAAATCTATTGTAATACTAAACCAAGTCTTTAATTAATAATGAAATTTTTCTATTTATTTTTATTGAGCTTTTTTGTGTGTAATATTTTCGCTCAGAAGATTACTATTGTTGATGAAAATAGCCATGAGCCCATTGTTGGAGTTGCGGTTTATAATTTTGTTAAGACAAAAACAAATATTACAGGACTTGAGGGTGAAGCTTCAATTACTTCTTTTCAAAGCTTTGAGAGAATATATTTTCAGCACATTTCATATTTAAGAAAATCTGTTATTAAATCCAATCTCAATGACACTATTTTTCTTTCACCTAAATCAACAGATTTAAATGAAATAGTAATTTCAGCTTCCAAATTTGAGCAAATTAGAAAGGAGGTTCCGCAAAAGATTATTTCCTTAGAATCCAAGAATATAAATTTTACAAATCCTCAAACTTCAGCAGATCTTTTAAATAATACAGGCGCTCTTTTTATTCAAAAAAGTCAACTTGGAGGGGGGAGTCCTATGATAAGAGGATTTTCTACAAATCGGGTTTTAGTGACTGTTGACGGAGTGCGTTTAAATAATGCAATATTTAGGGGGGGGAATGTTCATAATGTTCTTTCAATTAATCCTTTGAATATTGAAAAAACAGAAGTTATTTTGGGAGCTGGATCAGTTATTTATGGTAGTGATGCAATTGGGGGTGTAATGAACTTTTATACGACAACTCCAAAGCTATTTTATTCTGATATACCAGAGGTTTCTATAAAAAGTAATTTACGTTATTCTACAGCTAATAATGAAAAAACTGTTCATGTTGGGATGAACGTTGGACTTAAAAAGTGGGCATCGTATACTAGTATGTCTTTTTCAGATTTTGGGGATTTAACTATGGGAGATACAGATGTTAATGCGTATTTAACACCATTTTATATATCCCAAATTAATGGCCAGGACATTCTAATGCCAAATAATAACCCTGAAGAACAAAAACATACCGCTTTTAATCAATTTCATGCGGCACAAAAGATTTTATACAAGCCTAATGAGAGATTAAATTTAGATTTTGGATTACATTATGCAACAACCTCAAATATACCTAGGTATGACAGGTTAAGTGTAATTGACGAAAATAATAACTTGAAGTATGCGGAATGGGACTATGGGCCTCAAGATTGGTTTATGGCTAATTCTCAATTAACGAAATTGAGTAGTAAATCTCAATTTTATAACAAAATAAAAATAAACACTGCATATCAAAATTTTAAGGAAAGTCGTATTAGTAGAAAATTTGAATCTAGCGAAAGGATGATTAGATCAGAATCTGTTGATGCATTTTCCTTTAATATTGACTTTGATAAATCATTTTCAGAAAAGATTAATATTTCATATGGTGCTGAATATTTGTATAATAATATAGGCTCAAAAGGAATTTCATTTGATATAGCGTCAAGTGAAGTTCAGGCTATTGCTTCTAGATATCCTGACGGATCAGAGTGGTTGAGTTTGGCAAGTTATCTAAGTTTAAAATATAAGCCCAATAATAGATTTACTTTTCAATCTGGAATTCGGTTCAACTCTATTTCAATAGATTCTGATTTATCTCCAAATATTCAATTCTACCCATTACCATTTTTAAATGCTAGTTTAAACACGAGTGCCATGTCTGCCACAGCTGGTTTCTCATGGGAACAGAACGACGTGTTTTTATGGAAATTTAATACCACAAGTGCTTTTCGTGCACCCAATATTGATGACATTGGGAAAATATTTGACTCACAGCCTGGATGTGTAGTGATACCAAATAGTTCATTAGAACCAGAATATGCTTATGGTTGTGAACTTGGGCTTAATATTAATTTTAATAGCTCATTGTTCTTAGATATTTCTAGCTATTATACTCATCTAGACAATGCAATAACTAGAGATTTTATTTCAATAAATGGGGTTTCTGAAATTTTTTACGATGGAGAACTATGTCAAACGCAAGCTCTCCAAAATTCTTCCGAAGCAAGAATTTATGGATTTGAGGCAGGCTTTAAAGCAAGATTTTCTAATTCTTTTGAAATTACTTCGCAGTATAGTTTTACAAAGGGCAGACAAAAAGACAGATATGATATTGACGCTCCAATTCGTCATGTCCCACCTGAATTTGGGAATATACATTTTATATGGAAGAGAGATAAGATCACTTTAGATGGATTTTTAAATTATAATGGCAGCTTAAATCATGACGAAATATCTCATGAGCTTTCAAATCATTTATTCAAGCAAGACGAAAATGGCAACCCATATTCTCCATCATGGTATACTTTGAATTTAAGAAGTCAATTTAAATTTAGTGATACAATATCATTTATAGGATCAATCGAAAATATTTTAAATCAGGGGTATCGTCCTTTTGCTTCAGGGATAAGTGCCCCAGGGGCTAATTTTATTTTTGCAATTTCATATAATAACTGATGTCTTTTTTTAAAAAAGTATACACAATCGAGGAAGCTTTAGCTAAATTACAGAAATACTGTAGTTATCAAGACCGTTGCCATAATGAAGTAGAGCATAAACTCGCAGAGATGCGTATGATCCCTGAAGCTAAAAATAAAATTATTATGTCTCTAATTGAACAAGACTTTCTTAACGAGGAACGTTTTGCATTAGCTTATGTTAGGGGAAAATTCACAATAAAAAAATGGGGTAAAACACGTTTAAAGGCAGAACTAAAAAAAAGAAATATATCAACGTATCTAATCAAAATTGCTTTGAAACAAATTTCAGATGAAGATTATATAGCTACTTTTGAGGAAATAGCTAATAAAAAAGTGAATTCAATCAAGGCGAATTCAATTTTATTAAAGAAGAAAAAACTAGCTGATTATCTTTTTTACAAAGGCTGGGAATCATCTATGATATACCAAAAGGTGAACCAAGTTTTCCAAGATCAAAAAACTAACTAGTAGCAGCTTTGACTTTCTCATAAAAATTAGCATAAACTACATATTTGTATGGGATCAACCATAAAAAACCAATTCCACAAGTTAGAAGGCATAATAATCCCAGACCAAATAATATTAAGCCAATTTGAAAATATTTCCATTTAAAACCTTGCATCATTTTTTTGCTTTTAAGTATAGCTTCATATGGATCCATTGAAGGATTTTCTGCTAAAATAAAAAAGGTTTGAGAGTACGCTAATACAGCAATGATCCCAGGCACAATTAGCAATAATAATCGCACTATAATCAACACATTCATTAATAAATATGCTATAATTGAGTTCCCAAATAAATGATTAAATCCAAAAAACAAATCATTTGTTTCTGCTTCATCGTTTTTATAAATCTTTAAAGCAACATAAGCTGCACCTATCATTAGCGGTCCCGATAATATAAAAGAAAGAGGCGTGCCAAGTATCGGTATTAATGTAGCACCTATTAAAATTAAATTTAGCACAAGAAAAGTTATTATTGCAAATGGCCATTTTTCGGTAAGAGATAGCCTTGCTTCAGTCATTATTTCTAGATTATTTTTCATATTGATTTATTAAAATAGTTTTATTTCAATTTTATTTAAAAAAAGCTTCGTAGTCCAAAAAGTAAATTTCCTTTGGGCATTGGAACAATACCAGTCTCAACGTAAGATGTATTTAATAAATTATTAGCTGTTAAAGTAAGTTCAAGTTTAATTATATTTAATTTGAATTGAGCATCAATTACACTATAACTTTGTCCTGTTGCTCTTTCAGCAAATTTATATAGTATACTTTGAGAGGTGTTTTTTGAAAATTGTGTTTTTAATTGAGCAATAAAGTGATGATTTAAGGCATTTAGAACATATTTTGAAAAGTTTGCTCTGACATTACCTAAATTTTCGTCAATGTAAGTATACCCAATCCTTATGTTTTGCTTATACCCAACTAGATCAAAGGGTTTGTTAAATTGAAGTTCTACTCCTTTTGTATTTAGGCTTTTTAGATTATTAGATTGCCACTTTTCCTCTTCGTTGTCCTTAGTATAGTCTATTAAATTATCTGAATCCCTGTTAAAAAGAGCAACTGTCAAATTAAGGTTTTTACCAAAAAATTTTAAACCTATTTCTTCAGAAATAGCCTTTTCTGGCACTAAATTTTCATTTCCAATGTCTCTACTTCCAACATAAAATAAGTCGTTATATGTTGGAATTCTATATGTATATCCAGCATTAGCATAAATTTTAATTTTATCATTAAGTGAATATCCTAAGTCAATTCCTGGGAAGATATTGGTGTCGAATTCTGATATATAATTTATTGCAATGCCTGGAGTAATGTCAAGATTATTTTCTAATAATGAAAATCGATGTTCAAAAAATAAATTTCCCATCCACCGGTCGTGATCACCCAATCTATTACTTTCCATTCCTACTTTTGCAATATCAATACCAAATCCAGTTATTCCTATTTTTGATTCTAGCGAGCTATTTATTTGTGCTCCAATCTTATTTGAAATGTGCAAATTTCTGTAAACAGAAGGATTAGCTCTAATGTATAAATACATATCTTGGTTACGTTTCCAGTACACTTGGGGGCGTATTTTTACGTTTCCAATGTATTTTGAGGTTGATATGCTGATTAGACTACTTTGCGTTTCTTCATATTGTTCTCTTGCATTAATGGAATAGAATTGATTTCCACCAAATTTTCTTTCAGAAAAAGTAGCCATTACGTCAACAGGGTTACTTTTTGTTTTAAAACTGCTTTTTAAGAAATAGTTTTGATTTTCAAAATCGGTATTATAACGATAACCTTCAGAGCTATTTATAGACGCGTGCCCAATAAGAGATGATTTTTCTAATTTTGTTCCTAATGTTCCTGTAATATGCTGCTGATTGTAAGAGCCTAACTGAAAACCAATATTATTCTTTATATCAGCATTTGATTTTGTTACGATGTTTATTGCTCCTGTAAATGCATTTTGGCCAAAAATTCTTGCTGCAGGACCTTTTATGATTTCAATTCTTTTTATAACCTCAAGTGGTAATGCAATGTTTAATGTATGATGACCTGTTTGAGGATCCTCAGACTTAACTCCGTCGATAAGAACTAATGTTTGATCAAACCCACCACCTCTTATATATAAATCAGATTGCATACCATAAACACCTTGGCGTCTAATATCCACTCCTGCTTCTTGTTGCAAAAGCTCTACTAAATTTGTTGCAGGGCTGTTTTTGATATCTTCCATTGTAATTACACTAATTGTTCTTGAGTTCATTTTAAATGGAAGATCTATCCTAGTAGATTTAATCGTGATAGAGTCTAGAGATTGAATTTCTTGTGCAATATTATATTGAATTGAAAGTATTAATAAAAGAAAAATTTGTGTAAACCGGGTTTTCATTACTATTAATTTTAGTATAATTTTCAAAGTTATACAAATCTTGTTATCCATGAACGAGAATTAATTAAATAATTTTAAATACTAATTTTTTATTAGTTATTGTAAATAAAATAAATTTAAAATTTGTGTAAAAAAGCATAAATAAGGTATCTTTATGACATGTTTGCATTGGTTGATTGTAATAATTTTTATGCCTCTTGTGAGCGTGTTTTTAACCCTAATCTGCAAGGTAAGCCGTTAGCCATTTTATCTAATAATGACGGGTGTGTTATTGCACGTAGCGATGAGGTAAAATCATTGGGACTTCCAATGGGTGCTCCAGCATTTAAGTATAAAGCTTTTTTTAGACACCATAAGGTTCATGTATATTCTTCAAATTACCCTTTATATGGAGACATGAGTAGACGTGTCATGAGAATTTTAGAGAGGTTTACTCCTGATGTGGAGGTTTATAGTATTGACGAAGCGTTTTTGAAATTTCAGGGATTTGAAAATTATGATTTAAAATCTTACGGAGATGATATCCGTAAAACAGTATTGAAATGGACTGGAATTCCAACTTGTGTAGGTATAGCACCAACTAAAGCATTATCGAAAATAGCTAACAAAATTGCACGTAAATTTCCTAAGGAAACAGGGGGGGTATATATAATTGACACTGATTTAAAGCGCCTAAAAGCATTGAAGTGGACACCTATTGAAAAAGTTTGGGGTATTGGATATTCCCTGCAAAAGCATTTGATTAAAAATAACTGTAAGACAGCATATGATTTTGTTAAATTATCCGATCTTTGGGTAAGACAATCTTTCTCCATTACTCAATGGAAGCTTAAAAAAGATTTAGAAGGTATTTCTAAAATTGAGATGGAGCAAATTAAAAATAAACGAGCTATTGCAACTACGAGAAGTTTTGAAACAATATTAGAGGATTTAACTGACATAAAAGAACGTATATCCACATTTGCAAGTAGTTGTGCTGAGAAATTGCGGAGGCAAAATTCAAGTTGTCATATGTTGATTGTTTTTTTGAAAAGCAATCGTTTTATAACGCAAAGCAAACAATATCGCGCAAGTACTATAGTAAGTATGCCTTTTCCAACTGACTCTACTTTAGTTATTAGTACAAGTGCTGTTAAAGCTATTGAATCTATTTTTAAAAAGGGAATTTACTACAAAAAGGCAGGAGTTATTTTGACAGGCATCGTTCCTTCTTATAACAGACAATTACAAATATTTGATCACGAAGATTTCCGCCATAAGCCACTAATGTCAACAATAGACAGATTAAACAATAAATATTCTACGAAAAAATTAAAGTTAGCTAATCAAGATTTAAAACGAACTTGGAAAATGCGTCAGGCACATTTATCTCCCCAATATACAACCAGTCTAAAAGATATAATTAAAGTTAAATGAAAAAATGTAATCAACAAGCATTAGAATTTTTTGTTCCAAAATTTCTTGATGATACAACCGGGGCTATTTATTTTGATACTGGGATTTCTGCAGGATTTCCCTCGCCTGCTGATGACTTTATGCAACAGCGCTTATCTCTAGACAAGGAACTTATTAAAAATAAAGAAGCCACATTTTTTGCACGAGTTAGTGGTCAGTCAATGGTTGATGCTGGTTTAAGCGATAATGACCTTTTGGTTATTGACCGCAGCCTTTCGCCATCGCATGATAGAATTGCAGTATGTTTCTTAGATGGAGAATTCACAGTTAAAAGGTTAAAAGTAAAAAAAGGAGAGGTTTGGTTACAACCAGAAAATAAAAATTATAAAGCTATAAAAATAACGCCTGAAAATGATTTTCTAATATGGGGTATTGTAACTAATGTCATCAAGAAAGTATAATTAAATTTCTTTTCTAAGTCTTGCAACAGGTAAATCTAATTGTTCACGATATTTGGCAATGGTTCTCCTAGCAATGGGATATCCTTTTTTCTTTAGAATTCCAGCTAGTTTCTCGTCTGTTAGAGGTTTTTTCTTATCTTCTTGTGCTATTACAGATTTCAAAATACTTTTTATTTCTATTGTCGATACTTCTTCGCCGTCAGCGTTAGTCATCGATTCACTAAAAAATTCTTTGATAAGTTTTGTACCATAAGGAGTGTTTACATATTTACTATTAGCGACCCTTGATATTGTTGATATATCCATTCCAATTTCGTCAGCAATATCTTTTAGAATCATTGGGCGGAGTTGTTCCTCATCCCCAGATAAGAAATAGGGTTTTTGATAATTCATGATAGCACTCATGGTAACAAATAGCGTTTGCTGCCTTTGCTGGATAGCTTCAATAAACCATTTGGCAGAGTCAAGCTTTTGTTTTATAAATTGAATAGCTTCTTTTTGAGTTTTAGATTTATCTTTGGAAGCCTTATATCCTTCTAACATTTCATTGTATGATTTAGATATGTGAAGCTGCGGAGCATTACGAGAATTTAAAGTTAGCTTTAATTCTCCGTCTAAGATTTCGATTGTAAAATCTGGTACCACATGTTCAATTGAGCGAATATTATTTGAAAAGGAATTTCCTGGCTTTGGATTTAAACGTTCAATTTCTTGGATAGATTCTTTTAATTTTTCTTCGCTAACATTGAATTTTTTTAATAATTTTTGATAATGTTTTTTTGTGAATTGATCAAACGCATTTTCAAGAATTTGTATTGCTAGACGAATGCTTGTAGATTGATCTTTTCTTTTTAGTTGGATCAGAAGACACTCGTTTAAATTTCTTGCTCCAACTCCTGAGGGGTCGAGTCGCTGTACTACATGTAATATTTCTTCAATTTTTTTAATATCTGTGTAGATATTTTGTGTAAAAGCTAAATCATCAATCAAATCTATCAATGGTCTTCTGATGTATCCACTATCGTCAATACTACCGATTAAAAATTTAGCAATTAGGCAGGATTCATCATCTAGGCGAAAAGTGTTGAGTTGACTTGTTAGGTATTGAGTAAAAGACACCCCAGAAGCATAAGGGATAGTTTTGTCATCATTATCGGGGTTATAATTATTTGATCTTAGCTTATAATCTGGAATTTCATCATCACTCAAGTAATCATCAATATTAATATCCTCAGCTTGGATTTGATCAGAATCCTCAAAGTCATTATCCTTAAATTCTTCATCTAATTGTTTAGCTTCATTGTCTTTACCGCTTTCCAATGCAAGATTTTCTTCAAGTTCTTGTTTTATTCTTTGTTCAAAGGCTAGGGTTGGTAATTGGATTAGCTTCATCAATTGGATTTGTTGAGGAGATAATTTTTGAGAAAGCTTGAGATTTAAAAATTGCTTAAGCATTGATTTTTTCAGTTTTTATAAATTTAAAAAAAAACAAACTAAAAAATTGGAATAAATTTTTATTTAATTATAGTAAAAAATTTAAAATTCTGCACTTTGGGGGGTTCTTGGATATGGGATTACATCTCTAATATTACTCATTCCACTAGCAAACATTACAAGGCGTTCAAATCCTAAACCAAAACCAGAGTGAATAGCTGTTCCGTATTTTCTTAAATCAACATACCACCATAATTCTTGTTCAGGAATATTAAGAGAAGCCATCTTATTTTTTAATACTTCTAAACGTTCTTCTCGTTGAGATCCTCCAATAATTTCCCCAATTCCTGGGAATAATATATCCATGGCTCTCACTGTTTTGCCGTCTTCGTTTAATCGCATATAAAAAGCTTTAATGTTTGCGGGGTAATCAAACAAAATTACAGGTGATTTAAAATGCTTTTCTACTAAAAATCTTTCGTGTTCACTCTGAAGGTCAGCTCCCCATTCGTTAATCAAATATTTAAATTTTTTCTTTTTGTTTGGCTTTGAATTTCTTAGTATATCTATAGCTTCGCTATAACTTACACGGACAAAGTTATTATCAATAATAAAATTTAATTTTTCAATTAATCCCATTGGGCTTCTTTCGTTCAGAGGTTTAGATTTCTCCTCATTGGACAAGCGATTATCCAAGAATTCTAAATCTTCAATGTTATTTTTAAGAATGTATTCAATAACTGACTTTAGAAAATCTTCTGCTAAATCCATATTGCCTTCTAAGTCCATAAAAGCTACTTCAGGTTCAATCATCCAGAACTCAGCTAAGTGTCTTGATGTATTAGAATTTTCTGCTCTAAAAGTAGGTCCAAAAGTATAAACTTTACCTAGGGCCATTGCATAAGTTTCAGCCTCTAATTGACCAGAAACAGTTAAGTTAGTTTCTTTTCCAAAGAAATCTTTAGAATAATCCACCTCACCACTCTTAGTAAGTGGTGGATTTTTTGGATCTAATGTTGTAACTCTAAACATTTCCCCAGCTCCCTCAGCATCACTTCCAGTAATAATTGGACTATGCATATAGTTAAAGCCATTTGTATGAAAATATCTATGTATAGCAAATGATAATGATGAGCGTAATCTCATTACTGCACCAAAAGTGTTTGTACGTGGGCGCAGATGAGCTTGTTCTCTAAGAAATTCTAATGAATGTCTTTTAGGTTGTAATATAGTTTTTGACACCAATTCGGGGTTAGCCTGTCCTAAAACTTTAATATTAGAAACTTGAATTTCAAATTCTTGACCTTTGCCCTGGCTTTCGATTAAATTACCTTGTACTTTTAACGAAGCACCAACTGTAATTTTGCTCAGAAGATCTTCAGTTAAATTTTCAAAATCAACAACGCACTGCATATTTTTAATAGTTGAGCCATCATTAAGAGCGATGAATCTATTAGCTCTAAATGATTTTACCCAGCCCTTTATTTCAACCTCAATCAAGGTTGTTTTTTTTTCAAATAATTCCGCGACAGTAGTTTTGATCATCTCTTTTTAAATTAATTACAAATATAAAATTTTAGATGTATTCTTTAGTTTTCTTCTAAAGATTTGATTTCATCAGGTATAATTTTTAGGCTTGGTTCTTTAAGAACTTTTTTGTTAGCAATACTTCTTTCAAGCGATAGAAGTAAAGTTGGTAATAATATTAAATTGGCCATCATTGCTAGTAAAAGGGTACCTGAAATTAAAGCTCCCAAGGCTACAGTGCCACCAAAGTTGGACGTAATAAAAACTGAAAACCCAAAGAAAAGGACAATTGAAGTATAGAACATACTAACTCCAGTTTCTCTTAGTGCTGCAAAAACTGATTTTTTAATGCTCCAGCGGCTAGAAATAAGTTCTTGTCTGTATTTAGCTAAAAAATGTATTGTATCGTCAACTGAAATACCAAATGCTATACTGAAAACCAAAATTGTTGAGGGTTTTATAGAAACTCCAAGGTAACCCATAACTCCAGCAGTAATTAAAAGCGGAAGTAAGTTAGGCACTAAAGAAATAACAATCATTCTAAAAGACCTGAACATGTAAGCCATAAAAAGTGAAATAAGAATAATTGCCAGAGTTAAGGATAAAATTAAGTTTTTAATCAAAAAACTAGTTCCCTTTTGGAAAAGATATGCTTTTCCTGTTATTGAAACTTCATATCTATCATCAAATTGTTTTTTAATTTCATTGTTTAGCGCTTCTTCAATTCGATCCATTTCATCTATACCCGAATTTTTAATAAAAGTTGTTATTCTTGCATACTGATTAGTGGTGTCAACATAGTTTTTTAATAGGGATAAGTTGTTAGAGGTATTTTTTGCATAGGACATAATAAAAGAATTCTCTTGAGCGGTTGGCAACTGGTAGTATTTTGGATTCCCGTTATAGAAGGCCTGTTTAGTATACTTTACTAAGCTTACAATAGAAATAGGCTTTGACAACTCTGGAATTTCAATTATTAGATCTTCAAGAGCATTCATTTTTTTTAAAGTAGAACGCTTTAAAACCCCTTTAGATCGTTTGGTATTTATTAAAATCTCTAGTGGCATTATTCCGTTAAATTCTTTTTCATAAAACTCTATATCTTTATAGAAACCAGCATTTTTTGGCATATCTTCCAATAAACTTCCTGAAGTTTTAATTTGATATATCCCAATAATACTTAGCACAAGAAGGCAAATAGAAGTTATATATATCCCAATATTTCTGTCTTTTACTGTTGACTCAATCCAGTCTCCTAGCTTATTTATCCATTTTTTATTTAAGTGCTCTAAGTGTTTATCACTTGGTATTGGCATATAGCTATATATAATTGGAATTATGAGTAAGCATAATATGAATATGGCCATTATGCTCATTGACGCAACAGTTCCAAATTCAGTTAATAGTTTACTTTGAGTGATTATAAATGTTGCAAATCCAGAAGCTGTAGTTGTATTTGTCATTAACGTAGCATTACCAACTTTTGTAATAACTCGCTGAAGTGATTTAGCTTTATTACCGTGTTTATTTACCTCATGTTGATATTTATTAATGAGGAAAATACAATTAGGTATACCAATTACTATAATTAAAGGGGGAATTAAAGCAGTTAAAACTGTTATTTCGTATTCAAGAAAACCAAGAATTCCGAAAGTCCACATAACTCCAATTATTACAACAAGCATTGATATGAATGTGGCTCTGTATGATCTAAAAAAGAAGAAGAAAATTAATGAAGTGATTAAAATAGCAGCGATTATAAATATTTCAATTTCATCAATTATGTTCTGAGAATTTAGAGTTCGTACATAAGGCATTCCAGAAATATGGACATTAATTTTTGATACTTTTTCAAATTCTTCAATTTTTGGGATTAAATCTTTATAAATAAATGACTTTCTTGATGATGTATTTACTATAGATTTTTTAAGAAAAATACCTGTTCTAATTGATTCGCTTTTTGAATTGAATAAAATATTATCATATACAGGATAATCAGTTGTTAGAGATTTTTTTAGTTTGATTAGATCGTAATTTGACTGAATTGAGTCTTTAAGTAAAGGTTCGAATTCGAATCTTTTATTTTGGGTGTCTTTTTTTAATTTTTTTAAATCTTGGATTGTTATAACATCATCTACATTCTCATTATCTTCAAATGACTTAGATAAATCAATCCATGAATTCATGTTTTTAACAGAAAATAATGAATTATTTTTAACACCAATTACGATTAAGTTGCCTTCTTCACCAAATATGTTTAGGAATTGCTCGTAATGTAAATTAACAGGGTGATCATCAGGCAGTAAGTTTGCCTCTGCGTATGTAAACCTCATTTTTCCCCATTGCGATGCCATTAGGGTGGTACATAGCCCAATAAAGATCAAAATAGCAATTCTATTTCTTAGAATTAGTCTTGCTGTAGCGTCCCAAAAGCCAGTTGAAAAGAGTTTAAACATACCATATTTAAAGTTGCCAAAGGTATATAAAACTAATGGATTTACAGATATAATTATCTGTTAGATAGCATTAAAAAAAAGTTAAATTAAATAATTAAAAGAGTAATTTCTTAAACTGTTAGTATTTCTTTTTCCTTTGAATTGAAAATTTTATCCACTTTTTTTATAAATATATCTGTCATTTCTTGTATATCAGTCTCAGTATTTTTTTTCAAATCTTCAGAAATATCATTAAGCTTTTTAAGTTCATTATTAGCTTCTTTTCTGGAACTTCTAATAGAAATTTTCGCATCTTCTGCTTCAGATTTAGCCTGTTTAGCTAACTCTTTTCTGCGTTCCTCTGTAAGAGCAGGTACATTAATGATAATACTCTCTCCATTATTCATTGGGTTAAACCCAAGATTAGCGGCCATAATTGCTTGTTCGATTTCTTGAAGCATACTTTTTTCCCATGGCTGAACAGTAATTGTTCTTCCATCTGGTGTGTTAACATTAGCAACTTGTGATAGTGGTGTTTGCGTTCCATAATAATCTACAGTAACACTTCCAAGCATTGAAGGGCTTGCTTTTCCAGCACGGATATTAACAAATTGTTTTTTTAAATGATCAAGTGCTTTTTCCATTGATTCTTTAGAACTGTCGAGAATAAATTCAATTTCTTCGTTCATAATAATTTATTTTTAACTTACAGTTGTTCCAATTTGTTCTCCGATAATAATTTTGTTTAGGTTACCTTTTTTGTTCATGTCAAAGACTATTATTGGGAGTTCATTTTCTTGACTTAAAGTGAATGCTGTTGTATCCATTACTTTTAAACCTTTTTTCAAGACATCTTCAAAACTTATAGTTTTATATTTGCTAGCAGATGAGTCTTTCTCGGGATCAGCAGAGTATACACCATCTACTCGAGTTCCTTTTAGTATAACATCAGCCTCAATTTCAATAGCTCTCAATACTGCTGCTGAATCAGTGGTAAAATATGGATTTCCAGTACCTCCTCCAAAAATAACAACTCTACCTTTTTCTAAGTGTCGTATGGCTCTTCTTCGAATAAACGGCTCAGCAACTTCATTAATTTTTATAGCAGATTGCAATCTAGTAGCAACCCCTTCATTTTCTAATGCACTTTGAAGAGCAAGCCCATTAATAACAGTTGCTAACATTCCCATATGATCTCCTTGGACACGATCCATACCATTACTAGCTCCAGAAACGCCTCTGAAAATATTACCGCCACCAATTACAATTGCAATTTGAATACCCTGTCCGATAGCTTCTTTTATATCTTTAGCATACTCTGAAAGACGCTCAGGATCAATTCCATATTGTCGCCCACCCATTAAAGCTTCTCCAGAGAGCTTCAATAATATTCTTTTGTAAATCATAATTTTTCTTAAGGTCACACAAATATAAACAATAAATCAAAATTTAATTTAAATAAAAACCTCGTGTATATTACACGAGGTTTTTATTGTTGTAAATATAGTTGTATTCTAACCTAGGGTTACCCTCTTAAAACCTGAAATTTCAACTTCTCCATAAGTAGAAACATACTTAGCTACTGTACTTTTATCATCTTTAATAAAGTCTTGGTCTAATAAACATTGCTCTTTGTCCAGAGTTGTGTTGTCTGATATAAATCGATCCATTTTTCCAGGTAAAATTTTATTCCAAATTTGTTCTGGTTTACCTTCTAATTTCAGCTGTTCTTTTGCGTCAGACTCAGCCTGTTCTAAAACTTCTGGGGTTAACTGGCACATAGAAATATACTTTGGTACATTTTTTAAAGCTTTGCCTAGTCTACCAAGTTCAATATTATCTTTTTCGATAACTGCTATTCGGGCTTCAGTTTCTGATGCGACATATGCTGGGTCAAAATCTTTGTAAGACAATGTTGTTGCTCCCATGGAAGCAACTTGCATTGCGAGGTCTTTAGATAAAGTTGCTGCATTGTCAACAACTGATGTAAGTCCAACCAAAGCTGCTATTTTATTTATGTGTACATAAGCCCCAACGTATGGTGCTTCTATTTTTTCAAATGACTTTATATCTAATTTTTCACCTATAACTCCTGTTTGCTCAATTAGTTTTTCGGAGACTGACATTCCATCAAAATTAGCTTGTAAAAAAGAATCTTTAGAATCTGAATTTAGAGCAATTTCAGCAAGTTTATTTGCAAGGGCTAAAAAGTTTTCATTTTTTCCAACAAAATCAGTTTCACAGCCTAGAACAATAGCTACTCCCATTGTATTACTAGGGTTGACTTTAGCAACAGCAGCTCCTTCTGAAGAATCTCTATCAGCTCTTTTGGCGGCAACCTTTTGCCCTTTTTTTCTTAATACATCTATTGCTTTATCAAAATCTCCTTCGGCTTCAACAAGAGCGTTTTTACAATCCATCATTCCAGCTCCAGTGGCTTTTCTTAATTTATTAACTTCAGCAGCGGTAACCTTAATCATAATTTAATTTTTTGTTTTGAAATTTATAAAATAAATCCTCTAATTTTAATGTAGTTTTAATTATTCTTCTTCCTTGATTGAAGACGCTTTAGGCTTGACAGCTTTTTCAGTACTTGCAGAGTTTGAAGTACCTTCTTTTTCTGCTTTTCTTGTTGCTAAACCGTCAATTACAGCATTTGCAACAGTCTCCATTATCTTGTTAATAGACTTTGATGCATCGTCATTGGCAGGAATAACATAGTCTACTTGTCTTGGATCAGAATTCGTATCAACCATCGCAAAAATTGGAATATTTAACTTTTGAGCTTCTTTAATTGCTATGTGTTCGCGTTTAATATCTACTACAAAAACAGCACCTGGCAGACGAGTCATATCAGAAATTGAACCTAAGTTCTTTTCAAGTTTTGCTCTAAGACGGTCTACTTGAAGGCGTTCTTTTTTGGAAAGAGTATTAAATGTTCCATCTTTTTTCATTCTATCAATTGCCGCCATTTTCTTTACAGCTTTTCTGATAGTAATAAAGTTAGTAAGCATACCGCCTGGCCAGCGTTCAGTGATGTAAGGCATATTAGCCTTAGCTGCTTTTTCAGCTACAATATCTTTAGCTTGTTTTTTGGTAGCTACAAATAAAATCTTTCGGCCTGAAGCAGCTATTTTTGAAAGCGCTTTAGAGGCTTCTTCCAGTTTTGCAGCTGTTTTATAAAGGTTTATGATATGGATGCCGTTACGCTCCATGTAAATAAATGGGGCCATGTTTGGATCCCATTTTCTAGTAAGGTGTCCAAAGTGAACACCATTGTCAAGTAATTCTTTTACTTCTATTTTTGCCATTTTGTATTAGTTTACGTTCTGTTGAATTAGCAATGAATAAGTGGCTTTAAAAGGCCTTAATCATTTAGATGCTAAACTAAATCCTGACATTTTAACTGTCATGGACAACAATAACTGGTTTATAAAATATATATTAACGCTTAGAAAATTGAAATTTCTTACGCGCTTTCTTTTGTCCAAATTTTTTACGCTCTACCATTCTTGGGTCACGAGTCAATAATCCTTCTGGTTTTAAAATACTTCTGTTTTCTTCGTCTAGTTCACACATTGCTCTTGAGAGTGCTAAGCGAACAGCTTCAGCTTGTCCTGTTACTCCTCCGCCATAGACATTGATTTTTACATCAAAACTACCTTCATTATTGGTCAAGGCTAAAGGCTGGTTTACTTTATACTGCAGAGCTGCTGTAGTAAAATACGACTTGAAATCTTTATCATTAACTATAATATTTCCTTTTCCTTTGGAAACATAAACACGAGCAACTGCTGTTTTTCTACGTCCAATTTTGTGTATAACTTCCATTAATTGATATCGTTTAAATTAATAGTTTTAGGTTTTTGGGCTTCATGTGAATGTGAAGCACCGATAAAAACACTTAAATTTCTGAACAAAGCAGAGCCAAGTTTATTTTTGGGGAGCATTCCCTTGACAGACTTTTCTACTAACCTAGCTGGGTCTTTCGCAAAAAGCTCTGTAGCAGATAGAGAACGTTGACCACCAGGATAGCCTGTGTGTCTAATATATGATTTGTCGCTCCATTTATTTCCAGAAAGCTTAATTTTCTCTGCATTGATAACAATAACATTATCTCCACAATCTACATGAGGTGTGAAATTAGGCTTATTTTTTCCTCTTAACAGAATAGCAACTCTTGAGGCTAATCGCCCTAATGTTTGACCCTCTGCGTCAACCAATACCCAGTTTTTGATAGCAGTTGATTTATTTGCTGAAATTGTTTTGTAACTTAAGTTGTCCACGTCAATGTTTTTCTTAATTATTATTCCTCTTATAAAAAAAAGAGTTTGCAAACTTACAATTATAAATTGTTATTAACAAAATCTAACAGGGCTAATTTTTTAATTAAATAGTTTAATAATTATCTATAAATAGCAACAAAAGTGTGAGTTAAACTTTTCTAAATAACAATTGAATAATTTCAAAAGCCTTGTATTTTTACCGATAATTGAATTTTCAGTTTCAATACAAAATGAATTTATCCTTAAAGAGTATTACATTTTTAATTTTAGTTATATTTTCTGCAAAGCTAAGTTCGCAGATTAAATATCCCAGACAATATACCACAGCTGAAATTAATGACAATGTCACCATAAACATTGATGGAGATATTAATGAATTAGTTTGGGATAAGGTTTTGTGGGGAGATAATTTTATAGAGGTATATCCTGATGAAAATACACCTCCAACCGAGCTGACAAAATTCAAAATATTATATGATCAAAAGTATCTTTATGTTTCAATTTTAGCATTGGACTCAGAGCCAAACTCCATAACAAGTCGCCTTTCGAGACGAGATGGTTTTGAGGGTGATAGAGTAAATGTTTTGATTGATAGTTACCATGATTTAAGAACTGCGTTTTTGTTTACGGTGACTGCAGCTGGTGTTAGGGGCGATGAAATTATAACAAATAATGGAGAAAATATTGATGATAGCTGGAATCCAATATGGGTTGCGAAAGCTAAAATCCTTACAAACGGATGGTCGGCAGAAATGAAAATTCCTTTAAGTCAATTAAGGTTTGGTAATTCAAAAAAACAAGTCTGGGGATTAAATGTTGCGAGGAATTTATTTAAAGAAAATGAACTTTCAGCTTGGAATAGAATTCCTGTAGGTTCAGCAGGATGGGTCAGTGAAGCAGGTGAACTAGTAGGGTTGAATAACATAAAGCCACAAAAGCAAATTGAAATTCAACCCTTTTTGGTGAATCAACTCGAAACTTATAGATCAGAAGTTGGGAATCCATATAGAGACAAAGGCAAGAATCATACAATAAACGCTGGACTAGATGCTAAGATTGGAATTACAAATGATTTAACCCTAGATGTCACAGTTAACCCTGATTTTGGTCAAGTTGAAGCAGACCCTGCTGCTATAGCTTTGGATGGATTTGAAATTTTTAATAGAGAACAGAGACCCTTTTTTGTAGAAAACAAAAATATTTTTGACTACAAATATTCAGGTAACAGAGATAATTTATTTTTCTCAAGGAGAATTGGGCGAGCACCACAAGTTTACCCAGATTTTTCTGACGAAGCTTACATAAACCGACCTCAAAACACAACAATTTTAGGCGCTGCGAAATTTAGTGGTAAAACAAAGAATGGTTGGTCAATAGGGCTTTTGGAGAGTGTTACCTCAGAAGAATTTGCTGAAGTAAATTTAAACGGGAGTGTCTCAGAAGAAATTGTAGAACCATTCACAAATTATTTTGTTGGCAGAGTACAAAAAGACATGAATAATAGGAACACCTTTTTAGGTGGAATTTTTACATCTACAAACAGATCAATAAACAGCAAAACTTCTATTCTTAGGGAGGAGGCATACACAGGAGGAATAGATTTTAGACATCAATGGAAGGATAGGACTTATTATTTACAAACTAATTTCATTGCTAGTCATATTAAAGGAAGTCCAGAATCAATTCTTGCTACCCAAGAAAATTTAACACATCTATTCAACAGAGTTGATGCGACTCATTTGAATGTTGATCCCAATCGTACTTCAATGACTGGAACAGGTGGGCTTATTGAAATTGGGAAAAATGGAGGTCAAAACTGGAATTATGATATGGGATTTAAATGGTCTTCCCCAGAGCTTGAATTAAATGATATTGGTTTTTTAAGACAAACAGACCGAAAATTTCAATTCTTTAATTTAAAATATAGTACAGCTAAACCTTTTTCGATTTTTAGAGGCATAAATGTTAACCTAAACCAATTTACATCATTTGATTTTGGAAATAATCACAACAGAACTCAATATCAGCTATCTACGAGATTAAATTTTTTGAATAATTCCAGATTAAATTTGTGGTTTACTCATAAACCTAGAATCTTTAGAAATGCTGAGTTAAGAGGCGGTCCGCGCTGGAGGTTTTCTCAAGAAAATTTCAAATCCATATATTACAATTCAGATGACAGGAAAAATTTTAATTACAGAGTTGGAATTATGCATTCTCAAGCAGAAGAGAATAACTATTCTTTTTTAAAATTGGAAGCCGATTTCAATTATCAATTGTTTAACTCATTTAATTTGTCTTTTTCTCCTGAGTTAGAAGTTCGTCCTAACAAGACCCAGTATGTTACTCAAAGGGATTTTTTAGATACTAAAAGATACATTTTAGGGACAATTGATAATAAGACTATTAGGGCTACTTTGAGATTAAATTACACTCTTAATCCGAACTTATCAATACAATATTATGCTCAACCATTTATTTCAAAAGGAGAATATACAGATTTTAAGTATGTTACAAATTCAACAGCAAAAAGATTAAATGATAGGTTTAACCTATACCAATTAGATCAATTGAATTTAGAGGACGACACATACTATTTTGATGATGATTTAGATGGCAATGTGGATTATTCAATTAGCAATCCAGATTTTTCAATAGTACAATTCAACTCGAATTTAGTTGTTCGCTGGGAGTATGTTCCTGGATCTGAACTTTTTTTAGTTTGGTCTCAAGGGATAAGAACTAGCGTTTCAATGGATGAGGGGTTGTTAGGCGGACTTCAGTCAGGGATTATTGATTATCAACCGCAAAACATTTTTCTCATTAAAGCAACATATAGATTTATTCTTTAGAATTTATATTGATATAAATACAATTAAGATTTATCTTTGCATATTCAAAAAGGAATATTTGCAGGATGACCCAAGTAGTAGCATTAGTTGAACATTTTAAAAGCCGTTTTAACGACTTTAAGGCTATTACAAAAATGGGGCTTTCACTGAGTGTTGTTTTCTCTTGCATTTCAGGATATTTAATAGCGGCTGAGAATATTGATATTTCAATAATTTTACTACTTGCATTAGGAGGTTATTGTATGGTTGGTGCTTCGAATGTATTTAATCAAATAATTGAAAGGGAACTCGATGGGTTAATGCAACGGACTAAATCAAGACCCATTCCTATGAAGAAAATTTCCATAGTAAATTCTTTTATAATTGGAGTTTTGTTAACCCTTGCAGGGCTTACAATACTTTACTCAATTAATGAAAGAACTGCTATATTCGCTGCAGTTTCTATTTTTATATACACTAGTGTATATACGCCTTTAAAGCAAATAACTCCTTTGTCTGTTTTTGCTGGCGCTATTCCTGGGGCTATTCCTTTTATGTTAGGTTGGGTAGCTTGCACAGGAGAGTTTGGAATTGAGCCTGGTATTTTATTTATGATACAGTTTTTCTGGCAATTTCCTCATTTTTGGTCCATAGCATGGTTTTTAGACGACGACTATAAAAAAGCTGGATTTAAAATGCTACCAACTGGTGATAAAGATAAAGGTACCGCTCTTCAAATAATTGCATATATAATATGGACTATTTTAATATGTATTGCTCCAGCAATTTTCAATACAGGAAGGCTAACCATTTCTAATTATGCAGCTGTTTTAATTGTAATAATAGGAATGATTTTTTTATACTATGGTTTTAGGCTTTTTAAAAATCAGTCAAGCAAAGAAGCTAAAAAATTAATGCTGGTTAGTATTTTATTTTTGACTTCGATTCAATTAATTTATATAATTGATAAATTTATTTAAAATTATGGATTTAACACAAGGTTCTTTTCAAGAAAAAAATAAACGTGCCAAAAAAATGATGCTTTGGTTTGGAATAGTATCATTAATAATGTCTTTCGGCGGTTTAACTAGTGCATTTATAGTTAGCAGCTCGCGTGAAGACTGGCTAAATGATTTTGAGCTTCCTAACTCATTTTTTGTTAGTACAATTATAATTGCATTTAGTAGTCTTGTTTTCATTGCTGCAAAAAAGGCACTTTTAAAAGAGAAGTATTTATTAAGCCGATCGCTAGTTCTTGGTGTTTTTGTTCTAGGACTAGCATTCATATATAATCAGTTTCTTGGTTTTAATGAGTTGATAAAATCTGGTTATAATTTTACTGGGCCAACAAGTAACATTACTATGTCTTATATATACATTATTGCTGTAGCTCATATTTTACATGTAATTGCGGGTCTTATCTCACTTGCTATTGTTATTGTTAAACATTTTAAAAAGCAATATACTCCTTCATCAAAACTTGGCTTTGATATAGCATCAACTTTTTGGCATTTTATTGATTTATTATGGGTTTATCTCTTTTTATTTTTATATTTCTTTAACAAAATAAATTGATTATTTTTGCAGCACCTAAACAACTATTAAATATGAACTCTACAGCAATAAGCACAGAACCACAAGGGACAACATGGGGAGGTGGTAATCAACCATTAAAATCAAGTTACGGTAAAATGATGATGTGGTTTTTTATTGTATCTGATGCCTTAACATTTTCTGGTTTTTTAGCTGCTTATGGATTTTCTAGATTCAAGTATATTGATTATTGGCCTATAGCAGACGAGGTATTTACCCATGTTCCATTTTTACATGGACAGGAACTTCCAATGATTTACGTAGCATTTATGACATTTATTCTTATCATGTCATCTGTGACAATGGTTTTGGCTGTAGATGCAGGTCATGAGATGAAGAAAAATAAGGTTATTTGGTATATGTTTTTTACTATTATTGGAGGAGCTATCTTTGTTGGATCTCAGGCATGGGAATGGGCTACATTCATTAAAGGTGATTATGGAGCTGTTCAGACTAAAGGAGGTAATATTTTACAATTTGGAGTTTATGATTCTAAAGATGGTAAAGAAGTTTTCAAAAGAGTTTCTGTTGAGGACTTTGCTACAGCTTCTTTTACTGAAAGAGTTCAACACGAGAGCAAAACAGGTATTTGGTTTAAAAGTGAATCCAGTCTTCCTGAGTTTTCAATTGAGGATATTTATAGTGGTTTAGAATCAAACTCAAGTATTCTTGTTCGCACCCAGACTATAAACAGTAATGGAGAAAAAACAGTGCTTTCAAGGGCTGAATCACTGGATCAAATTAAAAGAAATGGGAAGCAATATGTTAAGGGAGCTAATTTAGAAGTCAACGAATATGGAACCCCTTTATTTGCTGATTTTTTCTTTTTTATAACTGGCTTTCACGGCTTTCATGTTTTTTCAGGTGTTGTAATTAATATCATAATCTTTTTTAATGTTATTATCGGAACCTATGAAAGAAGAAAGAATTATGAAATGGTTGAAAAAGTTGGTTTATACTGGCACTTTGTTGACCTAGTTTGGGTTTTTGTATTTACGTTCTTTTATCTAGTATAATTTTATAAACTATGGCAGATCACGCACACAAATTAGAAATTTTTAGAGGTTTAATTAAGTTTAAATCTAATACTCAAAAGATATGGGGTGTTTTATTATTATTATCTATAGTTACAGCAATTGAAGTTGTTTTAGGGATTTATAAACCTGAGGCACTTATGTCTCCTTCAATGTCTGCTTTTGAGGGAGGTTTTGGAGCAACAATTTTAAATATTTTATTTTCTGCTTTCATCTATACAAAAAGTTTGAATTTGATATTTATTGTTTTGACAATTGTAAAAGCTTACTATATTACTTGGGATTTTATGCATATGCGAGATGAGACAAAATCTCTCAGAAGAATAGTAGTATGGTCTGCGGTATTTCTGATTTGTTATTTAATATTCATTTTACTCCAAGAGGGAGGTTATATTGAATCTGTGTATACCGATGGATTTATTAAGAGAGATTTTTAAACCTAATTCAAGGTTTTTTTCATAAAAAAATTGTTAAAACTAATAGAAGTTTAAATTTCTTTATTTCTATTAGTTAATTTTGTTTTTTTAATACACTTTATATGTTTGACTTGAATCTAAAGCACGCGCTAATAAAAGATAGAGATAAGCTAATAAGTACTAGAGAGCTTGAATCTCTAATTGACAAATTCCACAAACGAAGAATTACAATTAACAAAGAGATTGAACTTTGTTTAAATCAGCAAAGTGATTTAACATCCAATAAACTAATATTTGATAAACTAGAATCAGAGAACATTTTTCATATTAATTCTATTAAAAAGCTCTGCATTAAGTACCGTTTAAGATTTTTAGATACAAGTTTATTCATGGGCGATTATCCAAGGGAATTATATGATGTCATACCCAGATTAGAAAAAATACATGACACAAAATTTAAAAATTTTAAAATAATGGCTCCTTCAAGGCTTTTCAGATTAAGAGCTAAAGAAGATCCGTTATTATTTATTCCAATGGGAAATGGATATTACTATCTAGTTTATAAATGGGGGAAAGATTTAAAGTCATATAGAAAGTTCTTAGTCTGGCCGTTTAAAAATATTAATACTCTTATTTTTTCGTCTGTAATACTCAGTTTAATTTCAACCGCTTTTTGGGGATCAGTTTTTAACACTTTTTCAGATATTCAATTGTTTGTAATTTTTATTTTTAATATTAAAACTTTTGTTTTTATAACGTTTTACTTATTATTCATGATGAGGAAGAATTTTAATGAGTCGATTTGGAATAGTAAATACAAAAATTAATATTTTAAATATTTTTTATTACTATGCAAAGCGAGGTTGATAATTTTGTTTACTATTTGATTTTAGCTTTAGTGACAATTTACTTTAGCTTCAAAGTAGGTAATTACGCAAAATCTAAAGGAAGATCTTTTTGGCTTAATTTTACAGCCTCAATTGTCATAAGTCCAATTCCTGTATTTATTGCATTAAAATTCTCTAAATTTAAGAAGTTTTCCAATAGAGTAGACGAAATAAAAGAAGATATAAAAAAATGGATTGTTCTTATTGTTTTGTTTTTTTTACCAGTAACATTTTTATTGTTTCTTTACCCCTCTAAGCATAATTATGAGACCCTTGATGTTATAAAGCATGATATTCCAGAACTAAAAGGTTTTACTACTATTGATAATGACTCTGTCGTATTTGAAGGAAAGATCTCAATTGTAGCATTTTTAGGGTCAAATCCTATGTATGATGCTACATTAGCCTTAAATTTAAAGGAGCTTATATATGATAAATTTTTAGGCTTTAAAAATTTCCAAGTTTTAGCTTTAGTCCCAAATTCAGCAAAAGATCAAACTCAAGAACTGAGCAAAGAGCTAAACGCATATGTTCCTATGGAGTATTGGAAGTTTGCTTTTGGTTCAAATGATAATATCATAAAATTATATTCAAGTCTTAAGATTTCAAAGCCATTAAAATCAAATTTAAGTTCTAGTTCAATTTTTATTATTGATAAAGAAAGAAGTCAAAGAGGCCGCTTAGATGATAGGACTAAAAAGGAGATTGAAACTAATTTCCCAGCTTATAGTCTAGATTCTTATAATGTTCTTGAAGTTTCTGAACTGAAGAACAAAATGAGTGATGATATAAGAATATTATTTACTGAATATCGTCAAAAGCGTAAAGGAAACTTTAACTCAACAACTAGAAGGGCAAATGATTTATTAAAATGAAAAACTCTAACTATTCATATATAGGTATAGCATTTATTTTACTTGTTTTTGGAATTATTTTTATCCCAAAAATTGTCAACCGCATAAAACAAGGCGATATAACAAGAAATGAAAGTAGAAGTAAGAACTTAAGTCTTAATGAAGTCACTAATATCATGCCACTTTCCTATCTCATAATTAATGGTGAGAAGAAGAAAGTCTCCTCCTTTAGTTTCATTAATCAAAATGGAAAAACTATAACTAATGAAGATTATATTGGGAAAGTATTTTTATTAGAATTCTTTTTTACAACCTGCCCAACAATCTGTCCTAAGATGAATCAAAACCTAGTCAGTATACAGAATAGTTTCCCAAATCAACCCGATTTTGGCATAGCATCTATAACTATTAATCCTAGCTATGACACAGTTGAGGTTTTAAAAGATTATGCTGATCAATATGGAGTTAAAAACCCAAATTGGCATTTTCTAACTGGTGACCAAGGCGTTATCTATGAATTAGCTAATAGCGGGTTTAATCTTTATGCAGCTCAAGTTAATGGTGCAGCTGGAGGTTTTGAGCATTCTGGCAACTTTGCATTGATTGATAAAGAGGGCTATATTCGTTCCAGGGTTGATGATTTTGGAAACCCAAAAATTTATTACAAAGGGACCATAAGTGAAACTGAACAAGTTAATGATGAAGGAGAACAAGAGGAGATTTCTGAATTAAAGGAAGATATTTTAAAATTACTAACATATGAGTAAAGTTGAAAAAAATATCAAAAAGTATAAACTTTGGGTGAACATAATTTCAATAGCAATCCCGGTTGTAGTTGCATTATTATTTGGAATAAAATTACCCAATATTGAGCCACTTACATTTTTACCACCAATTTATGCTTCAATCAATGCTATTACATCAATATTATTAATCTCAGCTTTGATTGCTATAAAAAATAAAAAAATGAAATTGCACAGATCCCTTATGCAAATAGCAATTTTTTGTTCGGTTATTTTTTTATTAATGTATGTTGCATATCACATCACTAGTGTACCTACAAAATACGAAGGTGAAATGATAACTACATACAGGGCAATTTTAATCTCGCACATAATACTATCAATAGTAGTTATCCCACTAGTTTTACACAGTTATCTAAGAGCTTATTTAGGGGATTATCAAGCCCATAAAAAAATTGTGAAGTATGCTTACCCAGTTTGGTTGTATGTCGCTGTCACTGGGGTAATCGTATATATAATGATTAGCCCTTATTACAAATAGAGATTTGAGAAAAACCTTTGTTATCATATTGATTTTGTTTTTGAATTTATCTTCAACTGCACAATGTGCAATGTGTAGAGCTGTTTTAGAAAGTGAAGCTGGGCAAGAAACTGCCAAAGGTGTTAATAATGGAATTATTTATTTAATGATAATCCCATATATTCTAATTGGAGGTTTGGCATTCTTCTCTTACAAATACTTTATGAAAACTTCAAACAATAATAAATAATAGTTAAAAATTAATTTTTTATGTGTAACAAAAGAGCTAATTATACGTCTTTACTTTAGATATATTAAGCTATTATAACTATTTAATTATACCTTTTCTTTAATTCAAAAAGTCTTATGAAAAATAAAACTAAATTTTGTTTAAACTTAATCTTATTAGTTTCCCTAAATATTTTTTCTCAAGAGAAGACTTTAATACCATTAATTGATGACAATATTATTAAAGATTCAAACGACTTAAAAACTAATGAAATCAGTATCTTATTTATTGGGGACTTTATGGGGCATATGGACCAAATAAAAGCAGCTTATAATAAAGAACTTAATAATTATGATTATAATAAAACTTTTGAAAAGGTTAAGCCTATTTTAAGTGATGCCGATATTTCAATTGGGAATTTAGAGGTTACCTTGGGTGTAACTCCTTATTCGGGATATCCAAGATTTAGCTCTCCTGCTGAATATGCTTCTGCAATTAAAAACTCTGGAGTTGATGTATTAGTAACTGCCAATAATCATTCATGTGATAAACGAAAATTAGGGCTTGAAAAAACGATATCCATATTAGATTCACTTAATATTGGACATACAGGGACATTTATAAATCCTGAATCAAAAAAGAAAAACCCATGCTATGTTATTGAAAGAAAAAATATAAAAATTGCTATTGTAAATTATACTTATGGCACTAATGGCATACCCCCATCTCCACCAAATGTTGTTAATTATTTAGATAAGTCGGTAGTAGCAGACGATATAAATTATATTAATGAAAAAATTAAACCAGATCAGATTATAGCATTCTTGCATTGGGGTGACCAGTATAAAGATCTTCCAAATAAGGAACAAAAAGATTGGTTTAACTATTTTAATAACTTAGGAGTTAATATAGTGATTGGAGCTCATCCACATGTACTTCAACCAATGCAGTGGTTCAGAAGCTCTAGCTCTGAGAGAGAGAAATTAGTTGTTTATTCATTAGGAAATTTTGTTTCCCATCAAAGAACGTTTCCAAGGGATGGGGGTGCTGTAATAAAAGTTAATTTAGTTAAAGATGAAAACGGGGTTAATATTAAATCTGCAAAATATCACTTGACTTGGGTTTATGAATTCATAGTAGATGGTAAAAAGCATTATGATATTTTATCAGTTAAAGATTTTGAATCAAATCCAAAATATTTTTCAAATTTCAGGCATTTTGAAAAATTAAAACGATTTTCAAAACATGCCAGATCATTAATGTCAAAACATAACATTGATATTGAAGAATATTAAAAATTAAATAATTAATGCTTAAAATTAAAAACCTGCATAAGTCATATCCAATTGGCAGTAGTAGTATTCACGTATTAAAAGGCATTAATCTTTCTGTTAAAAAAGGGGAGATGGTCGCAATAATGGGCTCCTCCGGCTCAGGGAAATCAACTTTATTAAATATAATTGGTATGTTAGACGAAGCTGATAAAGGTAATTATATATTAGATAATGTTGTAATTAAGGATCTTGACGAAAAAAAAGCTGCAAATTATAGAAATAAGTTTTTGGGGTTTATTTTTCAATCTTTCAATTTAATTAATTATAAAAATGCTTTAGAAAATATTTCTCTTCCATTGTATTATCAAGGGATGAAAAGAAATAAACGCAGAGAAATAGCTAAGTTTCATTTAGAAAAAGTTGGATTATTAGATTGGGCTTTACATTTACCCAATGAACTCTCTGGGGGACAAAAACAGAGAGTTGCTATAGCAAGGGCCTTGGCTTCAGAACCAAAGCTTTTACTTGCAGATGAACCTACTGGTGCTTTAGATAGTAATACGTCCGCTGATATTATGGCTTTTCTTCAAAAGTTAAATGACGAGGGCAAAACAATTTTGATTGTCACACATGAGAGAGATATAGCTAATATGTGTAAGAGAATTGTTTTTTTGAAAGACGGGATTATAATGGAAGATAATTTTATAAATCAAAATAGAGTTGAATCAGATGTTTAATTTAGACTTTTGGAGTGAAATTTTTCAAAGTATTGATAAAAATCGTACTCGCAGCCTTCTATCAGGTTTTACCGTTTCATTTGCAATTATGCTTTTTACTGTTTTGTTTGGATTAGCAAATGGGTTGAACAATACATTTTCCGAAACCTTTATTGATAGCGCATCAAATTCAATTTTTATCAGAACTGGGCGGACTACAAAAGCTTATAAAGGATTACAAGCAGGCAGGCGTATTCAGTTCAAAAATGATGAATATAATTATATAGAATCAGAGTTCAAGAAAAATGTAGAATTTATATCATCAAGAGTTTATAGAAATGTAACAGCCAGTTATCGGAACGAAAAGAATAATTATTTAGTTAGAGCTGTTCACCCAGATCATCAATTTCTAGAAAAAACAATTGTTAAAAAAGGCCGCTTTTTAAATGAACTTGATATTAAAAATCAAACAAAAGTTATTGTAATTGGTGATTTAGTAAAGGAAGATTTATTTAATAGAAATCAAA
>Ga0160423_10000265_pt1 | contig 42055 bp, 50 predicted proteins | sample CRUFie14St8metaG_FD_108191 | JGI IMG/M metagenome (GOLD analysis project Ga0160423, IMG submission 108191) | Marine microbial communities from the Costa Rica Dome - CRUD Field 142mm St8 metaG | ecosystem: Environmental > Aquatic > Marine > Oceanic > Photic zone | place: Costa Rica: the Eastern...
AAAGGACTCTGAGTGGGTCGAAACCTTCATGGCGAAAGTCAATCCCGAAGGCGACGGCCCCTTAGAGACTCCTTGTTGGGAGTGGACCGGAGGTTTGGACAAAGCAGGATACGGGCGTATTCATGTCAAAAAGCATGGCGGAGGCAAGGGCAAAAATTACTTTGCTCACCGAGTCTGCTACATGATACACCGTGGCTACATTGAGCCGGAGGAGTATATTCTCCACCAATGCCACAACAGGCTTTGTTGCAATCCCGACCACCATAAGTTAGGCGACCACAACGATAACATGGACGACCTAGCACAATCAAGGAGAGTAGCGGGCGAGAATAACCATAACAGTAAGTTAAACGGAGATGAAGTATATGAAATCCTTATTCTATATCATGAAGGAGACGCTGACGGAGAGCTGTGGACTATTGAAGAGATTGCTGAGGCGTTCGAAGTGAGCAAAGGCAGTATCACAGATATCGTCTACGGACGGACATGGAAAGACACTTACGACGAGTTTTGGGGTGATGAATGATGGGAAACAAAAAACCCAGAGCAGGCCGCATGACTGCGGCAGAGCAGCGGTGGATTCGTATTCTAAAGGAGTCTGACCACATTGACCTAACAGAGTCGTTTAGGGCTACTCAAGCCCTTGACGCACTGTTGTTATATCGCAACCCACGAAGCAAACTTCCTCTGTGGAATGCGCCCAATAAGTACAGGCTTAACTATGTGCTGAAGAAAAGCGGCGAGTTTACCTGCACGAAGGATGTCGGCAACAGGAATCACTGGAAACTCAAGGAGGTTCGCTGATGTCTCGAAGACGCGCCCCGCGACTTGGTGGGATAAACAAATTTGAGCAGGGATGGATTGACCTGCTGGTTCGGAGTCATTTAGATGGTTTTAGGTCAATAGATGCTTGCCGATACTTGGCTGGTCAGAAGAACCTCAGTGGCAGGAACTACACCAGAATACCCAATCAGTTTAGGATGAACAGCATTTTGAAAAAAAGTAAAAAGTTCCGAAAAGAGCAGCTGAGTAATACGGCCGTCCTTTGGTGGCGTATCGGAGGCGAAGAAGAATGAGTGGCTGTCGATTAGTAGGCTGTGGATGCCAGAAAGGGGGCGAAGAAGAGTGAATGTTGGAGACATGTTTGAAGAACAATTCGCTGTTATGGTGAAGGCAACTGAAGGCCTTAACACGCCCTGGGAGCTGCTTAACTACCCAACCAAAGACCGCGAAGCTAGCGACTTTACTCACGGCCACGCTATTGACATAGCGTACAAGTGCCCCAAGTGCAGTAAAGAGCGTGCTTGTACATGGCTGTTCCCCGACGAGGATATGTTCTTTCAAGACGAATGCTGTAGCGAGTTTGTACGCTTTGTAGCGGAGGTTGAGGAAGAATGACCAAACGAGTAACAGTCACCGGATTGTGGATAGATGGAAAGCAAGTGGGGACAGGAGCTGAGGAAGAATGAGTCGGATGTTCCCAGACTACAGACAGATGAAGGCCGAAGATTACCAAGTAGGTGACCTGACCAATGGTCCCGATGGTACTCAGTACAGAGTCACTAGACGAATGGTTCACACAGATGGCTCACTCTCGGGTTACACACTCAAAGTCGTTCTCACCCTTGGCGCGATACTGGAGGAATTCAAGTGAGCAAAGTCAAAATCAACTGTGAGTGTGGAGCCTCTATGACTCTACCTGCTACGGATGTTTATTCCTGCCTATACCACTATAGAGTAGAGTGTTTGAGATGTGATGTATGCAACCGCCTGCCTAACATCCACTATGGAGGCTTGGAAGCATGATTCGTGACCCTACAGGAATGGGCTGGGACCGTGATGGCATCCTGCAGTTGCTTACTCTGCTTGCCTTCGCCTTTGGTATTATTGCCCTTGCTGGGGCTTCTTCGGGTAACTGGTATGACCCGTTTATGTTCGTTGTGAACTTTGCTAAGTCCAACGAACCCTTGATGATTGGACTCGCTATGGTTTTGCTGATGGGAGGTTATCTCTTCCATCAGTTTGACATGGGGAGGTTGTAAAGATGAAGAAAGAATATATGGTATTGACGCACGGCAACCTTGAGTTGCTTGAGAAGCATGTGAACGAAGCACTGGACCACGGTTGGAACATTATGGGGTACATCAATTTCCTCAATGGCCAATGGGTTCAAGCCATCACGAGAGTGAAGGGCCAAGAAACCCAAGGTGAGCGCAGTGTCGAGTGATGCAAGAGCCGCTTACATCTACTGTCCTCCTGGTAAGGACTACGATTATGCTCAAATGGTGGACATGTTGTACCTCAAAACAGGCGATTCAACAATCGCTGAGGTATACTCGGACGGGTGGACAGACGAACCAGCGAGTCTCGACGAGCTGATTGGCGACCTCCCAAAGTACTCTAAGGTGTACCTGATGACCCTTGAGGGACTCACACCTGACCACCTTAGAACATTAGTCGCTGGTGCTAACCTCAAGTGTGTTCTCCACGAGACTGAGTGGATTGCATCGGCGGACTCCAACGACTTCCGAGCCCTCCTGACGGTGATGGAGGCTCGCCAATACTACAAGGAGCTGAGGAGCTTGAACATACGCGCTGGGATGAAGAAGACCACGAAGCATGTTGGGAATGTCCCCTTTGGACACCAGCGCTTAGAAGATGGCACTATCCAAGAGATACCTGAAGAGATGGCTCTTGCTAGGTCTATTGCTGATATGTATAAGGCTGGTTTTCCTGTTATGGAAATTAGCGGCAAGAGTCAAGGTAAGTTAACACCTCGCCAAGTCTACGGACTGATGAATTATTGGGGGATTAAGCGTGGCGGATGAAACTTGGTGGATTAAGCGACACAAAACCAACATGAAGGACTTCCTCACCTATGTCGAGAAGTATCTTGCTGGCGATTATCCTCAGTACTTGATGGAGGCTCGGCTACGAGACTACCAGAGGGAGTACAGTGAAGTTAAGCCCGAGTGACCAGCGTATCGTAAACGACTTCATGCGAGAGTATGTTGACCGTTCATACAAGGCTCCCATGAACGCCGTTAGGCTCAGTGCGGAGCACACCGATGCACACAGGCGAATGATATTTGAAGTATGTAACTACTTACTCAGTCAAGGGATTCCGTTTTACACCGAAGTTCGCCTAAAATGTGGCTGTATTCCAGACATTGTTGCGCCGACTCACATCACCCCCTTCATAGAAGTACTCTCTACGGAAACAATGAAGATGTTTGAAGAGCTAAAGCTTCCAAAGTACCCTGAGGAATTCCACCACCGCTACAATTCCGGTCGACTAAAGTCCTTTACATTCATCGACGCCCGTAATCCATTTAACTCGGCTGAACTTCAGTAGCTTTGATGACCGAAGGACCACCTGTGCGTGAGCGTAAAAGAGGTCAAAAGAACTCTGGCTTTCTTGAAAGCATGGGTATTGACCTCTCCAACTTGAATCTTCAGATTACTCTTAACCCAGAAGACAAAGAGCTGATTCAAAGTGCTCTAAAAGAGATATCTGACAAGGTAGACTACCGATGGAAGGTCACACAGCTCCTTATGCTAGCCGCTATTTTGCTGTCAGGCGGAGCTCAAATAGCTAACTGGGTGGTCTTCGGTGCCTAGGTACCCCTGTAGGGTCTGCGGCGATTATATCATCGTCAAGCCGAGAAGTGACTATCCAGGGAAGGTATACACCTGTGCACACTGCACAAAGAATCCCCCAGAAGAGATGAGGTGTAAAGGAAAGAACCGCTTAGGCTCACCGTGCAGGCTTATTCAGTCGCCTGGTAGCGACTTTTGTAGGCATCACAGTTAGTTTTGGCGCTCAAGGTACTTTTCCATGCGCTTGTTCATCTCGAACATGGTGACCAGCTTCTTCTTGCCGACCATTTCGTACATGTCGTCGTCATCCTCAGCGTAGATGACTCTGCCGAGGGACTCCATCTTACCAGACGAGACTTTGATTTTCTTACCTGTACCACTTTCTCCTTGAAGTCCTTCTTTTTTGATGAACTTCCAGAGGGCTTTCACGATTTGTCCTCGCGTTCTGGCCTTGCTTCCAATCATTCCGGCTAATGGGCCCGTAGGCTTGTACTTGATATCGACGGCTCTCACCATAAAGATACCACTTTGCACCCCTTATTTAACCAAATTGGGAGTTTAGCTCCAAATGGCATACATAGGGGACTGTCTTGGGCGAGCGGGCCTCAAGATTGGGATTCTAAATCGAGTGAAGAAGTACACTCCAGCAATAGCAAGGGCCACAGTACCTGCGTTGATGGCGAGGGCTTTACCTTCATGGACATAGGGTCCGGCCTGTGCCCAGTTAAGGATGGCGTCTCTTTGCTTGACATAGTCTGCCTTTTCTTTGTCTACTGCAGCTTGAGTGGCCCTTCCTTCACCTTGTGCCATGAGCATCTCTTCGTACTCAGAGTATTGTAAGTCGTACTCTTTGGCGATTTCGGCCAGCTCTGCGTCACTGGGGAGGTCAGAGATAAGCGGAAGTGCGCCGATGCCCTTTGCGTGCCGGGCGCGAGTAACTCTAGCGTTGTGTAGTCTGTTGGCCCCTCTTTCAATGCCGTTAAGGAACCCACCATCTTGCGAGGGACCAGACTTACCAAAGTAGCTCATGTCATCAACCTCTGATTCTAAATGCTTCACCGAAGCTCTGTCCGCGAGTCTTTCTGTAGGTTGCTCTAAACAGGTAAGCACCCGTTAGGTGCACACCTGCACCACCGAGAACCTTGACAATGGCATTTTTATCGGCAGCAATGTTTGCCCAAGCTCCGTGGCGAACACCTAAGGCGGTGTGAACATAAGCAGCCGTACCAGCCACGGCAAGTGGGAAGGTAACTGGGCGCGTACTTCTCAGAGCGAGCCCCATACCGAGTCCAGCTGTGGCCGCAACAACACCCACAGTTTTGGTGATGACCCATGGTTTGGGTGAAAACATAGCATTGTCGTCAGCGTAAAGTGGATTCCAGGGGTTTCCCGCAGTCACTTGAGGAGGCACATAACCAATGTTGGCTGGGCGACCGAACATTTGAGAGGGTTCCTCAACAGGCGGAGCCTGAGTTTTTGGGCCCGCGTTACCCAGGTTGGAGCTTCTTGCCCTCTTTCGCTCTACGACAGGAGGATTGGGTGCTCCAGAGGTAACAAAGCCGGACAAGTCGAGTTCGTCCTCGTCCATGTCATCGTCGTCATATGACCTTGCGCCAAAGTGTCTTGCTCTCATGATATCAGGCTCCTACCGTTCCGGCTCCGCCAAGTAGCAGTGCTCCCAATCCAGTAACTAGGAATAGATTTCTTACCGTTTCATCGGGCTCTCTCAGCATTCTCTTGGCGGTTTTGAAGAAAGGCCTGGCTCCAGGGAAGTCAAGGCCAACATAAACGAGGCCTACACCCACAAGCTGCGCTGTGGTGGCTCCGCCGATTGACATGAATCCCATGTTGCTGTAGCCATTAAGCCCACTAACCCCAGTGACTTTACCTTTGTTTCTAAGTTGAGACTTAACTCGCTCACAGGAAGCCTTTGCTTCGGCCATCGTTGGGTACTTACCAGCTCTCACAACTCGCTTTGAGCTAGGGCAATAGTGCTCGCAAATGTAGTATCCGTTAGCGTCTTTGACGACAAAAACGGCTCCCCAACCGAATCGGGTGGAGATTTCGGTGCTTTCCATAACCTCACCCTTAGTTGCGGGTTGCATCTTGGGCTTGGGACCCGCACCGAGGCCTCTCATGATTTTTTGACGGCGACCATTGAGGTAGGTGGACATCTCACCGTCTGCGCCGTATGCTGGTAGCGAGCCGTTGTGTGTCGACCCGAAGGCTCTAGACATAACATGTTGTTGATTGCGGCTGGCTACCATTACATTACCCCACGAGTCTCTATTTCTTAATGGCTTTGATGATATCACCGCTTGAATAGCAGTATACCTCCGATAAGCGCTGCTGCTCCTACTCCTATGAGTAAGTTGATTTCTTCTTGTTGCATTGACCCCATCTGAACTGACATAGGAGTCATTCTGTTCTCGACTTCTCTTAGCTGAGTCGCTTCTTTTAGGAAGCTCGAGCCTGCTCCGGTGACGGTGCGCTTTGAAATTACAGTCTTACCTGCGGTAAAGTATCTTCTAAGAGTCCCATTGGCTCCTGGTGGCGGCGGAGACACCGGATATCTTTCAATACGCGTGTACTTATGACCCAGTGGAAGGGTCGTTTTTCTCACAACTTCATAGTTGTAAGTCTTGCCAGCGTCAGGTCCCTGGTCAGTTGACTGAACATTGGGGTTCTTCGGTGGCACATAGTGAGCATATTCTAACTTAGCTTGGATGGGCTCTGCAAAGTACATCTCGGGCGGCTTCATCAAAGACTCTTCTTCCAAGTAAGTAAACAGCGTATTGATGACGATGTTCGCATCCCTGGTATCATCTACATACACTTCAAACATCTTGGTGGGTGTCCCCATGGGCCACTGAACAGATGTGAGAAGTGTGCTAAGGTCGCTTGTACTTTGGGATTGACGACTCAAACTTAACACATTGCTGATGCCACCGATATAGGTCCCTGGATGAGTCATGGCGTTATGAAGCGAAGTAATCGCATTGTTGAATCGGTCTTGGTAGCCTTTCCACTCAGAGTCACTTATCTGTGAAGTGAACATCTTCTTCGGTAGGTCGTTGGCGACCTGTGATTTGGTCCCAAGCATAGAGTCAAACCAAGCCTGGAATGGGTCACCTTTCACAAGTTTAGCCATCGCGTCTTCAATTCCAGTAGGCTGAAGGTACACGGCGATTTTGGTAACGGGGCCATCTTGTGAGGCGATGCTTACCAACGGAGTGTGGAGCTTGTCAGCGACACCATTCCACATGTTGAGGGCGGTTTGAAGTTCGTTTCTGTATCGGACCTTTGCGTCACCAACTTGATAGTTTACCCCTGCTTCAAGGCTGTAGAGTTCTGGAAACAGTGCACCTTTAACAGTGGCGAGTAGGCTTGATTCTGTTCCAGCCGCACCATAGGCCACGACATCTTCAATTGCGACTTTCTTTGTGGGTGCCCCGGTAAACGGGTCGACTCGATAAAGTGCTACGCAGACTTTCCCAGCAAGGTCAGCTGGCGCGCCTCTTATCTGGCCGGCCCGGTTTCTAGTCGGGGGTGCTGTAAGCCCCAGCCTATATTGACTGCAGTACTGCCAGAAGGATTCTGGTTTCCCTGCTTTGTAAGCTGCTTCGTAGAAGCTAAGCACATGAGCGGGAATTGCCTTGAAGCCACTTGGGTGACTCGCTACTTTGAGAAATGAGTTCGAAGCTTCGTAGTTGCTTGGCTGATAGCTGTTTACCCAATAGCCGTAGCCAAAGATATTCGTTAGCGTAACTGGACTGTATCTTCCTTGACCTTGGGGAATACCTTGCTTACCCCAACTAGTCCCCTTTAGTGCATCTAAAGTTGCCTTAAACTCTTCATAGGTGGGCCGACGCTTCAGTGAGTAAAAGTCTTTGATGTCGTCAGTGGTTCGTTGTGCACCCATCGAGTTTATTTGGTTGGTTAACTCATAGCGCTTAATCATGTTCATAATCAAGCCGACCGTTTCGACTTGAGTTAACTTCACATCTGACGGTGCCGGGCTCTTGTAGAGCATGATTTCATTTGCGATACTGTTAGCTGCGGCTCCTGTAGTAACGCCCTTCCAGTTGCCTTGCTCATCGAGGAGGTAAGTATCAGCAATGCCTTTCTGCGGCTTCAGGCCAAAGTGCGGAGCAAAGAAGTTCATTCTCTTGTTGATGAGCGCTTGAGCTTGCGTCTCAAGAGCGGCCACTTGGTCTTGGAGAACTTTTCGAGAGGCTTCTACCTCTCTTGCCTGAATCTCAGAGGCGGTAGCCGACTCTGTGGGGAACCTGTCGATGAAGTATCCCTTAGGTACTAGCGCACGCAACTAACTCCCCTCATTGCTGCGGAGGTTGTTGTTGCATATATCCCTGTTGATATCCTTGTTGAGCAGGTGGTAGACCAAGAGTGCCTCTGATGAGGCTTGAACCGAAGCTACCCAGCGCAGAACCCATGCCTGGTCGTTGAGGCTGTCCGTACATTCCCGGCTGCATTTGCTGAGGGTACATGCCTTGCTGCATTGGTTGCTGCATCATTTGCTGTTGCATCATCATGTTTTGCTGGTGACCAGCCATCATGTTCATTGCTTGCATGTCTGCAGTGTGGACTTTCTGTTGCATATCCTGAAGGGGAACAACCTTTGCGAGTTGAGCGTCCAGATTTTCTTTTGTGATGGTGGAGTATCCAGCGCTCGCGGCCTTCTCAGCGTTGATATTGGCGTTCATAACACCTGAACTGAACCAGTCGTAGAGCTCTTTTCGGACGATGAGCCCAATCAAAGAGGCTAACTCAGACATGAAGTTGGGGTACTCCAAGAAAAACAGGGCCACTTCATTGGGGTGAAGTGCCATAAGTTGGTACAACATCTGCACCTGGTCTTCGTTTTTCATGCCGCTTGTTATCTGGTCGACTTGGTTCATTGCCATTCCAGCAAGACCCGAGTCCTGTGCTGCCTGTCCAAACATAGCCATTTGCTCTTTTGACGGGCCGTTGTTGCTTCCGAAGCTCCATGCCATGATACTCCCACCTTCTTCTCAGATATATGCCTATTGACTTTTACCCATTTGCTCGACTACTTGGTGGTATTGAGCCATGTCCATTGAGCTAAGTGTCGTACCTGTGGGTGCGCTAGACTGCAATACGCGGTTATCAAACACCAGCATCGTGATGTCATTCTGTCCCGTGACGGGGTTTCGGAAGTGCATTACCGGGATGCCGTCCTTTTGTGCCTCCAAGAACACGGGTGTGTATTTGACGATGAGTGGGTGTTCGGGCTTCTTTTCTGCTTTCTTGATAGGAACAAACGCGACACCCTTCTTTGCCATCTTTGAAAAGAAGCCGGGGTCAGCTTCTGCTTCCTCTTGCTCCAGCCACTCAAGTAGGTTATGATACAGGGCAAGATGCTGGGGGCAGTATGTTCCCTCCATTTGCCGCCCGCGTCCAGGGATAACGCCCGTCCAAGGTCTAAATGGCCTGACTTGCAGAGTATATGGGTCGCGGAAGTACTGGTCAAACAGGTCACCGTAGTCCGCATCAATACAGTTTGTCCCATCGACAACACACTGGTGTCCCTTTGTTCTGCGGTAGCCGAAGAAAAACAGGGGTCGCTTTAGTGGCTTTAGTGCCTTTACTGCTCGCTTGATGTTTTGCTTTCGTGCCTTCTTTGGGTTGGAGTGAGTTGAAAGCTTGAAGTCAACTGTCGCGACTACGCCATCATAGGCTGTACCAGAGTATTGTGGCTGCTGGGCCATCAGTTGTGCTAGTCTTTGTTGTTGAAAGTCTTGATTCATAGGCTTATCCCCTTCAGTATTGCGTGCTCGACATTCCAAGAGTACCTTGCGCTGATTGCGTCTAGGTGTACTGGTATATGCATTTTCTGCAACTGGTACATGTCATCTCGGAAAACATCGAAAATCTTGTGTCGTGCGATGAAGCCTCTTTGCCACTGGGCGTAGTCTTCGTCATTCATCCACTCATCTGCTTTGTTCGCAAGGATGAGAATCCTTGTGGGAGCGTACTTCTTTGCTCTGAGCCTTGCTCTTAACCCTAGACCCTTAGGGACTTTATTCTGAGATAGAGAGCGTACTAGATATCCTAGGGCTACTTGGTTAGAAGTGTCTCTTGGGTTGACGAGGTGCCTGTGGTCTACAACCACCACAACAGTCTTGACTTTTCGCTGAATCATGTCCCTCAGCCACATAGAGTGGTATTCTTTGTGCCCACCTATGTCTCTGGAGACTACTGTGCGACTGGTAAAACCATCGCTTTTGATTCTCTTTTTGGTTTGGTGGGGCATCTTTTCTCGTCCGAGCCAGCTCTTTTTGTGATGGGTGCGCTCCTCTTCTCCTAAAGCCCTTATTTCGCCTCGTGTCGTCATCTGCATATCGAGGGTAGTTTTGCCAGACTCACTAGGGCCGTATACACCAACTTGATGTGGAACATACCCCTTCGTTTCCCGCAAGACCTGCCAAATGGCATGGCCCACGATAATCTCATAGCTCACGATAAGAACCACCCAATTATTCCAGAGTAGTCCGTGAACTTGTACAAGCCGTAGTCTATAGAGGCAGTAGCGGTTGCTGATAGTACCGATGCAATAACCGCATAGGTGAAGTACTTAACTCTCAGATATCTCATTTGCCAAGTTAAACCAATGTAAGTGGTTTCCATCATGGCTTCTTGCTGGTCGTCGGTAATGTCTTTGAAAATTACTCCCATATCATCACCTAGATGGGTGTCCCCTCATCGTACCCACACTCCTTACACGGTAAGTACCTTATCCATCTCCCCTGACCGCACTTTGGACATGGTTCGAGGTTGTTTGGGTTTATGTTGCCAGCAGAACTGTTCATTCGAATACCTCTTACATTGTGTTCCATCAGCAGTCAGCGCCTCGCACCTCACGCCAGGGTCTCTTGGAGTTGAGAGTCCAAACTCGAGTCGTTGCTTGGGTTGAGGTCCAGTGTGCCCGAGTGGCTCAAGGGCATTGTACCGGTAGGTGCTGGGGATAAGGTTAGCTTTGGACCCAGAGGAATCGGGCCGACTTTGAATTGGTCGATGCCAAGCTGTCGAGCCATTTTCTCCAGGTCCTGAGCGTTTCCCACGCCACCCGCCGTTTGTTGAATTGCTGCAAGTTGCTGTTGAAGAAGCGCTTGCTCACTGTTGTCAATGTAGCCATCAGCGTTAGCCAGAGCCATTTGTTGCTGATACTGTTGCATCTGTTGACTCAGTAGAGTCTCTGTTTGCATCTTGCGCATCTCAAACGACATTTGGGCCATCCGCTTACGCTGCTTGTTCTTCATACGCTTGAGCTCCTTACGGTAGTTGCTTGAGTCCTCGAACATCGTGCGGTAAGTAAAGTACAGTGCGGCCTGTAGGGAGAATGCCATTAGTCCGTAGAAAAGTGCAGACTCCCATGGCTCGCTAAACTGACTCCACTCCCACGCCGAGTAAAGCATGATGGCGAGAGACAGGAAGATTGCTTGAACAAAGAATGTACCAAGAAGGCGAGCTTCCTGTTCTCTTTGTAACTCCATCATGTCTTCTCTGGAGATGGTTTCTCCGACCTCTTGCTGGGCGGGGTTGTACATCAAGTCAAGCAGCGGGCTATTGGGTGGTGCAATTGGCATATTTATTCCTCCTGTTCTTCTTTCTCAACGACGAACAGTTGGTCGCCGGAGTTGTTCGTGTAGTAAGTCAGGTTACCTGAGTCTGTTTGAACCATCAATATGAAGGTTCTCCCACACTCAAGCAACTCTTTCAGAGCTGCTTCTACCTTCTCAGTACTCGAAATCATCGTCTCCAATCTCCGCTCTTCTCTTGGCTGTGATGATTTTCTCAATACGAATGAGCTGAGACGAGATGTCGGCAGCACTGCGAATGGCTTGAGCCGCCACACGCTTTGGCTCCACGACATTTGCCTCAATCATGTCACAAGCGGTGCCGTCGTTGACATTGATACCGTACTTCCAGCCGTCTTCCTGGGTGTGCGCTTTGCGTAGCGCAATCAGTGAATCAATCGGGTCAAGCCCAGAGTTTTCTGCAAGGGTCTTGGGGATAACCTCCAGGGCATTAGCGAAGGCTTCAACAGCCATTTGCTCACGACCACCTACAGTAGCTGCGTACTCTTTGAGGTTAGCAGACAGTGTAAGGTAAGGTGCACCGCCACCGGGCATAACAGACTCATCTTCGTAAGCGATTGACACAACACCGATAGCGTCATCAAAGGCTCGCTTGATTTCATCAACCACATGTTGAGTTGGTGCTCTAACCAAGACAGACACAGTGGACTCGTTTGGGGTCCCGGTAAGCTTCACCATTGGTCGCTCACCAATGTTGACTTCTTCAAGGAGCTTTGAAGTTCCCAGGTCTTTGCTTGAGATTGTGTCCACATTGACTACAATGCGAGCACCCGTAGCGTTAGCCAAAGCCTCCATGTCACTTCGGCGGACTCTCCTAACCAAGTAGAGTCCTTTAGTGGCGAAAGCCTCGATAATCGCGGGGTGAATCTCGCGGGAGCAAAACAACACATTGACGCCCGTGTCGAGAATACTCTGGGCCATCTCAACGAGTTGCGCGTTGCGGCCCTCAATGAACTGCTGGACTTCAGAGTTGTTTGTAACTTGCACATTGAGTGCCTGTGCGTAGTCGGGGATGTCAATGTCAGCAGCAATCAAACCGATTTTTGGGTCTTCTACCGCATCGGGCATCTCGTGAGAGGCCTTTTGACCGTCAATGAGAAGGCCAGCGATAGCCGTGGAGTCTCGGATTTTCCCGTTCGGTCGTCGCACGATGTTGATATCATCAAGTGGCGCAGCCATGGCGACTTCCACACAGATAGCGGCAAGATGTTCCTTGTCAGCTTCTGCTGACTTACCCGTCATAGCAGTTTGTGCAACCTTATCCAAGATTTCCTCATCTACCTTCATACCCATATCGAGTAGAAGTTCCTCTGCCTTGATAGCTGCGATTTGATACCCTATAGCAATCTTGGTTGGATGGATTTTGTTCTTGAGTAGGGTGGAGGCTTCCTCCATGAGTGCACCCGTGAGGATAATCGAGGAGGTTGTGCCGTCAAAGCACTGTTCCTCTTGAGTTCGTGCGACATCCATGATGACTTTAGCCACGGGGTGGTCAATGTCCGACTCTTTCATGATGGTAGCACCATCATTGGTGATAACGACATCCTTTGCCTGGTCAACCAACATGTTGTCAAGTCCCGAAGGACCGAGAGTATGCTTGACGATGTCACTGAGTTGCTTGGCGATATCAATGCAGACGGTTCGTGCAGACGCTCCTGCCTGCTGGCGTGCGTCATTCACCTTCTCACTCAATTGACATACCTCCAAATGCGTCCTCTGCCGTAGCCAAAGCATTCTTGATGTTCACCATCAAGGCATACGAGTCAATCAACTGCTCGTATCCCTTTGACTGAAGAGCGCTGGAAAGGCACGCATCAATCAGCCGCAGCTGGTCTTTCGTTAGTTTAAGCGTGACCAGGGTTGCCCCTGGATTTGGTCGACTTTCATCTTCTCCCATGCGATTAAACAGTTTCAGCGGGTATTTAACAAATGAGTCAAATCAGGCACCTTGAATCGTAACCGTGTAGTCGGCTGTGGCTGTATCTCCATTACCGTCTGTTACTGTGCACCTTAGCCTGTAAGTCGCTTGAGTAAAGAATGGCGGTGGCTCTACTGGCGTAGGTGGGGCCCCTGCTAACTGGGCAGCAACAGTGACACGAAATGTAGCAGTGTTATATCGGGCGTTGGTTTTTGTTCCTTCGCTGAGGATAGCACAACCGCTTCCATTTTGTCCATCATCTGCTGTCTCTGTGACTGTCCAAGCAAACGAATAGGAACCATCTCCCCCACTCGCGCTCGCAGTGGAATCTGCGTCTCCTGCGTTGCTATCAACATTCCCCGACGCATCAGGAGGAATTCCGCCAATCCCACCTCTAAGGTCAATGGTAGTACTGCTTGTGCTAAGCGACAGGCTAAGCGCTGCTGGACCTGAGCCTTGCTGACATGTTCCCATTAGTGCAATGTACATATCAACCAACTACCATCCAGTTGTTGGAGCCAATAGCGATGCAAGTAGCGGCCTTGAATGTGGCTAAAGTGAAGTCTGACCCTGCACCGTTGATGTTGTTTCCATTCCGACCAATGGTGATGTTTCCACCCGTTGTGTTTAGGATAGCGTAGTGCTCCCCAGCCGTTGATGTTGACGGCAGAGTTACGCTACCTGCACAAATGTTGTATCTGCCAGCGTGAGCCGCTTCTGTCAAAGTGGTTCCATCCGATACTGCTACGGTAAGTAGTCTGGTGTTTCTGAAGGTCTTACCCGAGGCGACATCCAAGTTTGCCGCTGGACTTCCGGTACCAATTCCAACACTGTTAGCAGAGGCATCAACAAAGAGAGCATAAACCGACTGTCCATGAACCATGAAGTCTGAGTTGATTAAGTTACCATTGACCGTGATGTCAGCCCCAATGTCGATTCTGCCGGACTCGCTTCCGCCCTTAATTGCCTGTAGGCGTAGCTCTGCGTCTTCCGTGTTAGCGCTCACATCGCTCGCTTTAGCGAATATCTGAGCATACATGTGCTCGTCGCCGTTGCTATTCTGACCAGTAAATCGAATCATTCCTATGTGGTCCCCGTCTGCGGGGGTGCCGCTATTTCTGAATAGGTTGAGAGAGGGGCCATACGCGTTGTTAGCGTCGGTTGATTCAATAATCGCAACAGCGCCTAATCCTGAAAACGATGTGGCGGCGGTACTTTTCACATGTAGGGGCGCAGAGGGGGCGGCAACGCCGATTCCCACTTGGCCATTTTCGTCAATTATCATCCTCTCTGTCCCAGCAGTGTCAAATCGGATTTTGTTTTCGTCTGAGCCTTCCTCAACCTGAATTTTGGTATTGGCGTCGGCGTCTTCGACCTTGGTAGGTGTTCCGCTACTACCACTGCTTGCTGTACCCATGAAACCCATTTAGTCACCTCAGTATGCAATCCAGTGAAGGACTTGGCTAGATGCAGAAGCGTCGGCAAAAATTGCAGAAAGGCGAGTGACTTCAAGGAAGATGGTATCGCCGGCCGCAAGGGGCATGCCGTTGATATTCGCAGCTGTTCCATTGTATGCGACCGAGCTACCTCCGAGTACGATAGTTCCAGAGTTACCAGCGGCGGCTTTGAACTGGATGCCTCTCTTTGCTCTTACATCTACTTTGTTCGTGGTGAGGCTTGCGAGATTCACTGCGGTGGTTCCTACTGTCAGTGCATTGAAGCTTACACTTGCTAAGTCAGGGGAGCCCTGGTCGCTCACTTGCATGGCTACTTCGTTCTCTCCGACCGTGACGCCACTGACGATTTTCTTTTGGTTACCTGCGTCACTTACTCGGACAATGTTTGCACTTGCATCTGGGTCACTGTAGCCGCTCATGAAGTTACGCACTGCTTACCCTATTTTTACACTTGCGATGCGAGAAGGTTAAAGCACGAATGAAACTAAGCTGGTTCATGAGCAACACCATCGTCCGAGAGGATGTAAGTACCCCGTGGGGAGAGTGCAAGAAATGTGGAGTCGGAACGCGAAGCCACGAGCTAGAGCCTGCCGAGTACGAAATCTACATCGAGGAAGTTATCGTTGGTAATGCGGACACTTACTCTGCTAAGCAGTGGGAGGATGTTGAGGAAGTTGAAAAGTACGAATTGGCCGTTGAAGCACTTGTTATGTGCCATCGCTGCTGGAGTGACTTGCAGGAGTCCTTTGTCAAGATGGTGAAAAACAACTTCACCAAGTGGTCTGAAGACATCAAGAGTCATGTCAACCCTGTCAAGAAGGCTGTCAACACTCAAGTTTACTACGACTTTAACGACGCTCAGACCATTGAGGCGCTGAAAATCCTCGCCAAGAAGCTCAAGGAGGCCTCTCTCGATGAGTGATGAAGTAACGATGGCCAAGGTGGACAGTCTGTTCACAGACTTGAGGCTTGGAGGTATCACCGAAGCGGTATTTGCTTGCTCTAACGCCGATGGTATGCTGGGAGTGAAGTATATTGGAGAGCCTAAGCTACTTGTCTATCTTACGAGTGTGACTGAGCTACAGATTCTTGATAACAGTATGTCTATGCTCTCTGTTGATGCGGAGGAAGAGTGATGGATGAAAGAATCACAGCAAACGAGTGGGACAAGCGAAGAGCCTGTCCTATCTGCCGCGACATCGCTGACAAGAAAGTGAACCTTGAGGGCGACATTGTTATGGATGATAAAACAGGCGAGCCTGTGCCGTGCCCCGTTTGTGGGCACAAAGATACGAGAATCTTTCACTCAATTGGCGGCGTTGAGTCTCAAAAGTCCTCTTCAAGGGGAGATACCCAAGTGTGGAACCACCTTATCTCTGTGAAGTGCATGAGTTGCGACTTCAAGCATGTGGTAAACAACCATGTGTGCCTGGGTGAACCCTGGGATGAAGTATTCGGGTTTAGTAGGAAACTTGACCAGCACGAGCAGCAGGAGCACGCTATCACTTGGAGTAACGAGGAAGCTGTCGGGCTTCGCGGCACGGGTGCCAAGTACAAGAAGGACGCAAAGTTGTTTGGTCGAGGTCATCGAGCAAAGCGGCGCATTGAAACTCAAAAATCGAGTGACGGAAGCAGTACAGTCGAGTGGAAGCCCTCCAAGGAAGAGCGTAAACTTCCCAAGTTCCATAGAAAAGATGAGTAGACATCTATAAGTATGGGATGCAACTTCCTATAGAATGTCCGACGAGGACGAGTGATTAACATGGCAAAGAAAGTTAACCAAACCAGTGTAAGCGTGCAAGTTGAAATCCAAGGCAAAGTTGTTACCTTCTCAAAAGAAGTCGACAACCACGACCTCGAAGAAGGTACGGCGGCTCTTTTGAACTCCGTCCTTCTTTTGGAATCCAACTTGAACTGAGTGAGTGACTATGCGCTGTCGTGAATGCGACAGTTGTGAAGTTCTCCTGCGTGAAGCTGGCGAAGGCGTTACGATTGTAATGTGCCTAGACTGCGGTATCACCTATGGTGAATCACTCGCTGGGTACTAAAGCAAAGGCGGCAACCAGTCCAAGCATAATCGTTAGTGGCTGACGAGCGATACGCCTCTGCCAGCCTTCAAGTCCCTTTCCTTTGTTAAGCCAGTAGTCTGTGAGTGCGTAAGCGCCTCCAGTTACCAAAACTCCCGTAAAGAACGCTCTCTTGGGGCTACCTTTGTACAGATAGTCATCAACAACGGTACCAAAGAGCCCAGGTGTGCTACCGTCCGTGGGGCCAACACCGTTTCTTCTTTTGTAAAGCGAGGCACCGACTTTACCGTATCGGTCGTCGAGAGCCATCCTTGTAATGTCAACGAAGTCGTTGGTTAGGTTGTTCTGCTCCCAAGCGACAACAGGGTGATACCTGGGGCGCTTAGAGTCCAGGTTTCCCTTACCGTGGCGCATGTTAGCACCTCAGTAGCTGACATTCAGCGTAATTGGCTTGGAAAAGTCGTTCCAGCCAGTAGCAGGATGATATTGCTCAGTGCGCTCGTAAAATGCTCCAGCGAAACCCTCGTCGGCTAGATACTGTCTGAGCGTGTAGTTATTTGACCCTTGATAGTAGCCAACGCGGTCTCTGATTTGCTGCACAGTTTTGTCAAGCTCTCTATTGAGGATTGTTATTTGCATACCACCTTTTTGTGCATTGTAGAAACTTCCGATAGTTTGCTGATACCCTTCGAGGTCATACCGATACTGCTCAATCTCCTTTTCGTATGACTCTTCCAGAGCTCTGATGGTGGCTCGGCACTCGGCCCGTACTTCGTTAGCTTTCCGTCCTTCGGCTGAACTCGCCTCGTTATACCGTCTCATTATGTCATCTCTGTCCCTTTTTGCTTCGTCTCTATCGTAGCGAAGAGTTTGAACCCTGCTAGCACCAAGCAGGCCAGAGGCCAACAACACATATGCACCCGCTCCGTAAAGTAGATACTTCTTTGTAGACTTCTTCATGAGAACCACGCTCCGCTTAGGTAGTTGGTGTTCGTCCCAGAAGGAGCCCTGACCCTCAGATGTATTGGAGGACCGCTGGTTGTGCCATTGGCGTCAATATAGTGCCTATGTTTATAGTGCTGATTGCTCTCGTACTGTAGTGTGTTTACATCCGTTCGGAGACTAGCATGCTCTTTAAAGTCAACAAAATAGTTTAGTAGAACCATACCCAGTAGTCCAGCGGAAAGCATGGCAAGACCTGTTGATTCTCTCCTCGTAGCATACATCACAGCCACCCGCCAGCACCAGCAATTATCTCTGCCTCTTCAGCGGACATTTGCTGAGGCTGAGCGTGCGAGTAAATGTCCGACTCATGGGGGTTGTTGTACCCGTTGAATCCTTCATTCATCTCATTCATCATAACTCGGCGCTTGATTTTGTTGGGAACTCCAAAGAGCTGAGAGGGAGAGGTGTGCGCGTCTTCACCATATCCAAGGGACTCTTTGTGTCCGTACATCGTCTTCATTCTGCCTTTGTGCCCTGCGCCAACTCCGCCACCACAGTGGCAGTGTGGATTGCCTCTTGCTGTGCAGTGTGCCCCCATTCCTGTGCAGTGACCGCTCAAGTCTTTGTACCCAAATAGAGCACTTGGATGCTTCATCAAGTCACCAGAGGTTCCTCTGCTCATCATAGCGTGCGAACTGCTCGTTGAGGAGGTAGTAGAGGTACTTGCTCCAATACCGTCGACCGTGTCCCAGGCCCAGAACTGGTCTTTGCCTGCTTGAGTGGCGCGGTACAGCGTGTAAACAGAATAAACTGCAGAGACTCCAACAACACCAGCGGTCAAGGGTCGCTTCTTCGCGAGTTTCTTGAAGTCCTTAAGCATCTTATCACCTCATGTCTTGATTGCCACATAGCCCATGGAGGCAACACCTAAGCCTCCAAGAATTGCTCCAAGAACAGCGTTTCGCTTGGCAATTTGCTTACGAGTCAAGTTTCTTTGAAAGCCAAGCATGTAGGCGTCAAGTTCTGAGTAAAGCAACCCAGTGACTCCAATAAATGCCGCACTTGCACCAATCACAACAGGAGCACTGAAGAGAAGTGTTCCTGCTTCACCCAGCGTAAGTCCGTTGAGGGACTTTCTTCCGTAGAACTGATTCATGTTACGGTCAACGCCTTTGCCTTTGGGTACTCTTCCGTACATGTGCATGTGTTCGTAGTATGGGTCCATTACTTCACTTCCTTAGCCTATTGACATTTTGCTTCTTCCGATTCTTCCTAGTAGTCCGTACTGGTCAGTTAAGTAACCAAGAATGCCCCCGCTTACGCTTCCGATAGCGAGGTTTCGTATAATGTTGTCCGTGTCTCTTAGAATTGAGTAAGTAAGCCCAAGACCAAAACCTGCAGCTCCAAAGTTAAACGCGTTAGGCCTTGTTCGAGTTCCTTCCATCATTCCTGCTTGGGGAATGAACGCGTTAACAGCAAGTGCGCCCGTGGTAGCACCGATGGCTCCAGTTTTTGCCAGAGCCATGGTTCCGCCTTCACGGAGCTGGCCTCGCTGGTTCACAAAGTACTCTACGGTTGCACCAACGGTGGCTCCTGCGGCTGCTCCAACCAAAGTAGTCTGAGTGCCTGCAGGAAGATTCATCGCTTCACCTCATGCCGATTTTATTGACTCCGTTGATACCTGCGAAGACATAGGTATCTGTGACCTTAGCTGGATAACTCTGGGATAGGACTTGCTTGTTATCTTTATAGTCAAGGTTGGGGAAGAACACGGTGTCGTGGTACTCTCTGTCGTATCGCACGGGTGCCCCAGTAGTACGGGGTTGAATCTCGTCGCCTTCTCTTGTTCCTCGGCGCGTTGGTGCGGTGCTTGCAGTTGCTCTGAACATAAAGTCGTCAGCCGAGCCACCCTCGGTGCGGATTTGGTACGAACCGATAGGCGACCCAGTTTGTTGTTTTTCGTCATCAAAGATACCGCCAGCGAAAGCACTTTGGAACTTGGCTTTGCGAATTATGCCGGAGAGGACACTTGTGCCGAAAAAGAAGGCGATGGGCAAGGTAACTGCCGACATGAGTGGGTAGTCGTCCATATACTGAATCATTCTGTTAACCATGTTCACACCTCAATTTAGAACCTTCTTCTTCTTGCGCTTCACATTGACTTCGTGAATGATAGCTTCGAAGTTCATTGTACTCAAGTTTAAAGCGCCCAGTGCATCAAAGCCCGTTTCACTCAGGTCTGCTTTTGGAGGGACAAAGGGAAGTCCGGGGCTTACTGTAATCAAGAGTGCACCGTCAGCTGTTTGGTCATATGACTCTCCTGCTAGTGGCTGGAATCGGTTGTCTCCACCATCATAGTAGTGGGCTCCGATGATTTTACCGGCATAGTAAACATTGTCTCCGACTGAGTAGAATATGGCGTCTGATGTGGACCTATGGGCATCAATTTCACCCGCTAGAAGAGCTAACTCGCCGCTACCAGCAGTTTCGCTTTCTGCGTTGCTTGCGTAGATGATAAACTGCTGACTTGATGGTGCAGGTGCGTTCGTTGACTGGTCTAGTGGGGAACCTGGGAAGGGGTTGGTCAGGAGGGCGCTGCTGGCTGTGGTGGTGCTGGTGGCGGCTACTCCGGGTTCGGCCCAGACTACTCTGGGGTTTGAAGCACCAGTAATAGTGAAGCTGATATGGTCAATCTTGCCAGCATTTCCAACGAAGGGATGCATAGCACCGGCTAGTTCTAGCGGAGCAACTCTAAACTGGTCGTTGCGAATCTCAGATTCGGTAAACTCTACACCAATTCCTCTGGCGATGGCCGGGCCAAGAACAAACTGCTTATCTGGTCGCTTAACTGCGGCATTGCCTGCAACATTTACTACCGCGCCACCATTGAAGCCTATGTTCGTAGGAGTAGGTAAGCTTCCTCTACTTGCGTACTTGTAGATGGCTCCTCTAAACTCTGCGGGCTTGGTGATATCATTTCTCACAACAACCTTTAGCCTGTCGTGATACTTGTAGTCAGTTCGGGGATGGAACTTAACAACATACATACCATCGGGACGGGGCCCTTCAACATAGAAGTGCCTTTCGGCGTACTCGTCTCGACCCCTGAGAAGCAACTCAGCGGCAGTCATGCCGGTAGGTGTTTTGTACTTGAAGTCATCCATTTCGATGTACAGAGAGATGTAGGGGTTGTCAGTAACCAACTCAATCGAGACAACCTCACCGGCTTCAATGAGGTTGAGAACCTCAATCTGCTGGTCTCGCCCAAGGAACTGAGGCGGGGTGATTGTCTCAACAAAGATACTGGTTTCCTCGACACTATACTTGGGACTCTGGTCCACGATAGCTACGCTTTTATCGGTGTTAGGGTTGTTGAAGTCCTGAGCGTTAGGCTGAGTGTAGTCTACGACAGTATACTCTCCCTCCATGCCCATCATGTAAGGGTCGTCGTAGTAGGGGTCGTTTCCTCGCACTTAAGCCACCTCCCGAATCACTTGGGGAAGTAGTCTGCAAGCATTGAGCCCTCAACAGGCAGTCCCGTGGTGTTGATGATTTTGAATCTCAGTCGACCACCAGAGCGTTGCTTGAACATGTTCACTTGCTCTGGGGTCAGTTCCAAGACTCGGTATTTCCAGCCAATCATTCTCACACGACCGTCGAGAATATACTCGTCGGAGTCGTTGATGTAGCGAATGGTTGGAAGGTTGTTTTCTCCGTGCTCGATGAAGAGGGAGTAGTCCCAGTTAGGAGACTCGGGAGAGGACACGCTGCCGTCAATGGAGCCAGAAAGACCCTCGATTTTGCCTTCGGTTCTAGCCGTACCCGACTCACCTTCAGGAGCTTCGTCGAGCACATATTTGGGGACACCAGCAGGGTGCTTAATCATGATTTTACCTGACACAGTACCTGCTTGCAGGATGTGCTCTGCCGTGCCGTCGCCAGTAAAGCCAACGGGGGTTCCTCCAGCGTTGGGCGCGGTTTCGTTGATGGAGTGCCAGTCGCCAGTTTCAGCGTTGATGAACTTAGGCTGAAGGGGGAGGGTTGGGCACAGCTGGTACAAGTTACCCTTGAAGGGCTCCAGGTCGTCGAAGGACAGGTAGCCCGAGTCGTAGTCTGGCTTCAAGATGTTTCCTTTGACATCTGCGGCAGATGCGCCGTTGGCGATGTCGTAGTATGCTTGAATCGAGTGGATACCGTATTGGGCCAATGCGGTTCCGTCCGTGCCGTTAAGTGCTTCGGGGGAGGTGGCGTGCCCAACATTGAGGGTGTCTGCAAAGAACAGGTCAACGACCATTGGTTCCACTGCGGTCACCAGATGCATTCTGCTTCTGATGCGGATGAGGTATCCGGGTTCAAGTTTAACACCTTGCGAGTAAATCGCGGTGTCTCCTACATTTGCCACTCTTCCGAACGCGTTTCCGCTTCGGTTTCCTTGGTTTGCGTTTGCCATAATATCACTTCTCTATCTTGAGTCGGGCCGTGCCCTTGTGTTACCCAAGAGAGAGTTACATATAACGCCTTTCATTGAAAGGGGGTTTCTCCTCTAAGCCAGCCTACTAGCATATATCGTTCTCCTTTAGTTACTGGAGTTACTTTGTGTAGGATAAACGAAGGGAAGAGAATCATCTTTCCTTGGGTTAGTGGAACTGACTGCTCTTTCTTTGAAGTCTTGACAATCAGCTCGCCGCCTTCATATTGTTCGGGTGGGCTGAGTGGGATAACAAAGGATAACTTACGATACATGTGGTCGCCACTTCCGATATCCAAGTGCCAGCCGTAGTGACCACCGACATTGTACTTCAAGAGTTGAAGTTTGTCCATACCGTTTAGGGTGTACCCCCAAATGCTGGCGTTAATCTGCGTGGCGGCATTGACTACCATGTTGTAAAGCTCCGGGCTTTCTGTGGAGTCAATCGCCTTCGCCAGAGTCTTTCTAATGGACTTGTTCACTTTTGGCTTTGCCCCCACACCACTTTCTTTCAAGTCAGCGCCGTATTGGTGAATCAATTCACCGCACTGTGTTTGAGTTAGCACTGGCTCGGTTGTAATAGAAGTAGCAGAAAACCTCATGGTGATTCGAGGTTCTTTGCATACATAAGGGTGTTTGAAGGGACTTTAGAGGGCCGTAGCCCCCTAAAGTCCGTTGTACAGGTCAGAGACCTGGGAACCCACCAAGTGGGTTCTTTTTGCTTAACTGCACTACTGCTCAGTAGATTCGACCGACAGCCAAGATGCTGATAAGAGCACCAGCACCAGCAATCGCGTCGTTGAGCTCTGCAGCAGTCGTGTCCTCAGTCAAAGCATCGAAGCCCGTCGTGACTTTGGTGCCACCGAGGATGTCCGAGTCATCCAAGAGTGGTTCAAGGTCAAGGGTTCTAACACCGTGGTTACCAGCGAGAGTGGTAAGGTCGGATGCGAACTGGGCAGCCATGAGTTGAGACTGGAGCAAGTGTGGGAAACCTTGCATTTCGTCAGTCTCAATACCAGCAGGCGAAGCGTCCGTGAACAAGTCGTCTGCGGTCATGGTGTCGTTAGCGTTGATTTGAGCCATGCCGACATTGAGAATTGCTTCCCAGGTCATACCACGGTTGTTGCTGTCAGTAGCGTCGTACTGGGAACCAGCGAGAGGGACAGCGTTGATGTCCTTCAAGATGTTTCCTTCGACGATGTCAGTCAAAGCACTGGCGTAGCCAGTTGCGTCAACATCGCCGTCAGCGACGAAGCAAGTAAAGTCTGGGCGCACAGCCGCAGGGTACTTGCGAGACGCGACAGAGTGAACAACCTCTGCCATAGCTTTCGTAGTGGTTGAGTCGGTTTCGACTACCAGCACATTCGTGCGAACCAATTGCAGTTGAGCACCGAATGCGACATCAAGTCCTCCAAGAGATACCATATCTTGTCACCTCCAATGTTACTGTATTCCCCAGGGGGAATCAGCTCAACTCTCCAATGTTCTGGGTCAGCTGGATGAGCTCGTGGTGTTGACCGACAACGCTGCCGATGACACGCCACTTTTCTGCGCCGGAGATGGTGCTGTTACCAAAGCTTGCAGCTCCACCGACAACTCTGTGGGAACAGTTGATGTTCTTCTCAGGTTCGATGACGATTGGGCTCTCGTACCACACAAAGGGTTCTTCGAGGACCTCGAAGATTTGTTGGTCGATAACAGGCGTTTCGATACCGCTGATAGCCCACTGGTGCTCGGTGATGAGCAGTGGGGTAACGGGGTATTGAATACCCATGATGAGGTAAAAGAATTCCTCGAGGGACTTGAAAGACAAAGTCTTGCTAGCCCAGCCGAAGGAGTCCACACTCACGCTGTTGGGGTTGCCCGTGCTTCCCGACGAGGGGATGAGCCACTGGCCGAAGGTACCAAGGATAGAGAACTGGTCAGCTCTCAAGATACCTTTGCCGTAGTCGCCCTTGGGCCACACGCCTTGCGAACCTTGACCCCAGTGGGGAAAGTTCGAGGCGATTTTCGTTTCAATAAGGGACAGATAAGACTTAATCTGTCCAGTCGGTCTATCGTAGTAGGGTCTAAGCTCCATGCATAATCACTTCCTATTTTGTTTTGTTTCGCCCATTTGGGCAAGTAGGTCCACTGAGGTATTAGATATAAAGAAGTCGGTTGGCTTGAATCTCAGTTGAATCCCAAGGGACATCTTTTTAGATGCGGCGGCTATCGCCCAAGCATGTCCAAGGAGACTACCAAGCAGATAACTGTCCGATTCAACTTGAGTGACTGGATTCAGATACTTGGTGAAGCTGAGGATGAAGGCATCAAGCCGGTACAGTATATTCGAAGCACTATACTAAAGAGACTAAGTGGTACTCTTGTAGATGTTAAGTCGATTGATGCTTATCTTAGGCAAAGGGAACGAGACAACCTCATCAACAACCGAAGACAACTTTAGGTGGGTCGCCAGTAGAAACGGGCGAACAAACCCACTCGAGGACTGACGACCCGGAGACCCCGAGCAATCTAACGCACAAGCGTTCCGTTCTTAAAAGGTGGGGACGAGAGCAGAGATGAAAGAACTTTGCTCGGGCACTCTCGCCCCCGACTGTGCCCCAAAGGTGATGAAAAGACACAGGGAGGAACCCCGAACAAAGGGCGAGTTCTTTCGAGGCACCACCGAGGCTCCCCGAAGGGAGCCCCGATGGGACTCAACTGACACAACACCTTGCCCCCGAAGGGGCAGGGTGCTGCCGTTCTTCTAGGTATGTCGCCATACCCGCTCTACTCAGAGAGTAGGTTCTTTACAAGTTGCCACTAAGTCAGTGTCTTCAGAAGACATTGACTCGAGGTGCGGAGCCGACACCAAAGAGCTGAGCGTCTTGTGGTGCAGGTAGCATCTCTCCAGCTTCACCCATGCCTTGGTGCATCATACCCATTTCATGGGCACCGCCCAAGTATCCAAGGTAGCCGCCTCTGTAGCCAGCCATGCTGTGGTAGCCACTGATTGGGCTGATACTCTGGAAGTACTGGGTCAGGGCAGGCACTCTGCTGACAAGAACACCAGCGGTGAAGACACCGATAGCGGTCAAGTTAGCAGCGATGGCCGTGGACTCACGAACACCAGCAAAGTTAACTGCGGCGTAAGCGAGAGCCGAGGACACACCGACACCCATAAGCACTTGGCCAAGGTCCGAGGAGACATACTGACCAACCACTGGGATTTTGTTCAGCTGACGGGTGAGGTTGACTCTGTCAGCGACCATCACAGCGAGCGAGGGCAGAGCGAGACCAGCAAGGACAACACCAAGAGCGGACATGTCCAGGTGCTTCTTCACGAAGGCCGTGAAGCCTCCGAGCTTGGGCAACTTCATTCTGCGGGCGCTTCTGCGTCGGGCAGTTCTGCGTCGAGCGGTTCTGCGTCGAGCAGTTCCTCTGCGGCGCGTGGTTCTTCTGCGGCGAGCAGGTCTTCTGCGCTTGGTCGTCTTTCTGCGGCGCGTGGTCTTTCTGCGTCGTGCAGGAGACTTTCTGCGTCGAGTCGTGGACTTTCTGCGTCGGGTCGTCTTTCTGCGTCGTGCAGGAGACTTCCTTCTGCGAGTCGTGGACTTGCGTCGGGTCGTTCTTCTGCGCTTGGCAGGCGACTTGCGTCGGCGGGTCGTGGACTTGCGTCGAGTCGTTCTTCTGCGCTTGGCAGGAGACTTTCTTCGACGGGTCGTCGACTTGCGACGGGTCGTCTTTCTTCGTCGAGCGGGTGCTCGGCGGCGAGTCGTAGATTTACGAGCTGCCGTCTTTCTTCGTCTGGTGGTAGTTTTTCTTCTAGCCATAGTTTTACCTCCCTTGCGGGAACGAGTACTAGCTTTGCGCTTAGTTGAGCTCTTCCGACTCGCAGCCTTTTTGGCAGCTCGTCGCTTAGCAGGTCTGCGAGGATTCAAGATAACAACTTCCTGCAGAGGCATGGTACTCACCATAGCCGAAGAACGTGTTACATATAAAGAAGTTGGAAAGTATGACAATGTGGGAAGCGTAATATAGACATGGGCTATCGTCACTTTGATGAGCAGTAGGAGGCAAGCACAGAATCGTGTTAAGTCTACTCCTGTTACAGTGACTATCGACAAGCAGCTGCTTGACTGGCTAGAGTATCACTTAGAAGTTCGCACCTTTGCTAACCGAAGTCATGCAGTCAACCAGGCCATTGGCTTTCTCAAGTGGACTCTTGAAACTAATCCACAGGCATTCTACGGGGAACGACCTGTTCGACAACCTCAGCCAGCTCGTCAGCCGCAGCACGATACAACCCAGAACCAGCTTCGCTGATAAGTAAGGTAACTGTTGGAAGAGATAAAACAAGTCCACAGTAGTTTGAACAGAAGGTAACTTCGGGATTCATTGTGATAACTTCTACTTCTGAAAAATTATCTAGATATCCTAGTACGGACATGTTTACATCACTATCTGATACTCCTGGTATTTCTGCTACTACAAAGTCAAGTGACTCAAGCTTTCCAGCTGAGGTTGGGTCGAAGGTGCGCACATCAATGTGGAAGTCAGACTTGCTTCCAGCTTCGTGAAGTTCTTTCATGAAGCTTGAGTTAAGTGTATCAGAAGTGTTGTGGTTCACTACCGCATCGGAAGTTTTTGGGACCAACAAAAAGGACTCTATGTTGCGGTGGTTGAGGGACGCCGTAAGCATCTTAGCAAAGTGCACCGAGGTGGGAGAGGTGCGCGAGTCGGTGACTGTGATGACTACCATCTAGAAAGCCTCAGCCCACCTTTCCTCTTAGGTCTATCGGCGCTAACAGGTTCGTGCTTTTTCCAGCCGCCACCGCCTGTAGTGTAGTAAAACCAAAACTTGTTCATGTCTTGAAAAAAGAAGTCTCTTGGGTAGTGGTCGAGGTTTTTGCTGCGAAGGTAGTCGGGTCGGTCGTCGATTTTGAAGATGAACTTGTTTTCACTTTGAGTGTATACTGTGTCATTGAGTAGTTGCATTCGTTGAGTGAGCGCCATACCTACGATACCTAAACCTGCACCAACTGTCCATATCATTTCGATAGCCTTGCAGCTTCCTTTCTTGGTATAAAGCTGCAGCTCGTCGATGGCGATAACTCGGCGTATTCTCTTGAAGCCATCCGTGCGTTGTAGGTTAAAAACCAGCTCAACTAGCCGGTCAAGTGCCTCAACATTTTCGGGTGAGGTTGCTGGTGTGCGGAATACAATTCTGGGTTCTTTCTTGAGGAGTTTTTCGTAAACTTCCATGGGTGAGTAGCAAACGACTCCAAGGTTCTCATAGTCAGCATCGTGCTTCGGGTCAACGAAAATGGTGTGAACGCGGTCCTCTTGTAGCCGCTTGAGAACCTCCCCTGTGAAGTAAGTTTTACCCGAGCGAGTCATACCCAAGACAACCGAGTGACGGTTGCGTATTGCGTCAATTGTCGTGCCTGACAGCCTCGCCATGATTGACTTAGCCTTCATCCGCTATTTCAAAATGCGGTCGCTCACCCGTATCTGTCAGTCAGATACCAACCCACTGCCACAGAGATAGTGTCGCCAATCATGTTGACCAAAGTGTCCTTTGACGGGTCGGGAAAGACCTTCTTAACTATGGGATGGAACTTCAAGTACTCGTTTTCCAGTAGTTCGAAAACGGAGTGCAGAAGTATGGTACTGCCTAGCGAAAGACCCACTGATTTTGCTGCAACTCCTGCTCCAGCGTGAGCAAGTGAGTATGGGTCAAACATTCTTTTGTTAGCCATGTCAATCACTCAAAGTAGTCTTCAAAGGGGTCTTCTTCGGCAAACTCGCCGTGTCGCCACTCACCTGGGTTATCTCGTGCCCCTTTGGCCTTGTGGTAGTTATTGATGAACTGGTTTACTGGAGACCTGTCAATAAAGAGACTTCCAAAGTCGTCTTTTTTTGCGTCCTCGTATGTCCTCTTGTACTGCTCTAACTTGCGTCTTAGCCGGGGCCAGTTTCCATTGTAGAATCTGTCTTCGTAAGCAGCAGCCACTGCACCGGGACCCCATCCGTCGGCTTGTAATTGAGCGGCCTCGGGTCCGTCATCCTGACGGATGTCGAATAGTGGTCGAGTCTTTAACATGACTTCTTCACCTTCTGGGAAAGGTCGGTCAAGGTAACTTGCGTACATGAACGATTCAAAGGCTTCCTTGGCGATTACTTCTTCTAACTCGGGTATTCTCCCTACATCTACTGCGATAGCGTAATCTACTGCTATTGCTGCATGATTGGTATACTCATATCGGTTCTTCATAACCGAGTAACTACCCCATGCTTCGTCGATAATGGCTTCTTCTAACTCGGGTATGCGCTCCCCAGCAAGGCCAGCGTAAGCTATTGACTCGCTTGGAGAAACTTCGGGGTGTTCACTATGGAACTTGTAGTAGGAGAACATCTTCTTCTCACCAAATTTGAAACGCCCTTTGAGTACGTCTTTTGCATACAGGTATGAAGTTCTGCCATTTGCTGCGATAGTTGGGTGTGCTTCTAGCCAGGGCCCCTTGATGACATCGCGGGCATAAGTATAGGCTGTCGCTGGGTCCTTGGCCATGTTGGCCTCTGCTGCCTTCCAGCGCCCATCAAAGAATTCTTTGGCATAAGCTACTGCATACTTTGGGTCTATTGAAATAGACGCTTCTGCTATCTGGGCGGTAACTGTGTCGGCAAACTCGGTCCACCTTTTTCGAACAACATAGATGGCATAGTCTGAAGCGGCCAGTGCATCTGTTGCTATTACTGCCTCTGCCCTAGGCCATCGCCTATCTAAAAAGTCAATTGCGTAAGCGGTGGCAAGTTGTGGGCTTGTCAAGATGGTTTCCTCGGCTTCTTTGCTTCGCTCAGGGAAAATTTGGTCTGCATAGCGATATGCTGCTGCAGGGTCACTGTAAATGTCTCCTTTCACATTAGCGCCAGTGACCTCTTCCATAAGTAAGAACAATGAATCGGGTACAGGGAAAGGCTCATTGTCGATATCGAGGAAACTTTGCGTTGGATAGTGGAAGAGAGCATAGAACGCTCCTGATGGCTTTAGTATGAGGTACAGTGGGCCTCCCTCGCTATACTCCTCGTCGAGTTCGTCGTCCGCATCGTAATCATAGTCCCGCCAATCGAATTCATAACCCCTAAAGTCACTTTCTTCGAGGTCGTAGAGGTAGGCTGCTGCATATTCTGGGTCTTTGGTGCACCAACTGTTGTTTCTTAGCCTTGAGAACGCGACAGTTGCATTTACCTTGCTTAGTTTGATTACAACCCACTCGTCAGTTTGACCAACTAGATATGCACCTCCCTTTTGAGCAAGGAAGTCCGGCTCACGGCCTTCTTCAGTGTGCTTTTTCGCCCACTCATACCACTGGGGCCCAGTACGACCTCCCACTGGGTGCGGCAGAGAGTTTTCCTGAGTGTGCTTGAGTAACGCTTGATAGTCATCGGGTAGCGGCGGTGCTTCAAACAAACTGTGGTACCAGTTAGCGATGCCGTTTAAGTCTCCGCTGGAGTAAAGAAGAGGGTTCTTTGGGGTCTTGATTTCGTACTCTTTCTTGATGTGGTTAACTACTGTTTGGTCTCCCAGGCTGTCTTTCAAGAACTTCCAGTTGCTAAGCGCTTCCTCAGTATCTTCGTAAAGGTCGAGGTTTCCCTTCGATGCTTCTCGGACAAACCACTGTATGAGTCGAGTGGGGATTCGCTGGTCTTCTTCGACAATGTTAATTGCTTCATCGTCAAAGCCATACTCCCACTTGTTGTCTCGCATCCAATTGATGGCTCCCTGTCGACTGCCGTTGACGAGAACATATGCGTCAACTTCTTTTGGATTGTCTTTAACCAGGCCGGCTTTAACCGCAAGTGAGTAATCGGGCATTTTCTTGTTGCCTTTCTTGACTGTGTTACCAAGTGTAACAAAGGAGTAAACTCTGCCTGCGGCCCACTGGTGCTGTTGGACTCCTGGGCGGTGACCTCCTCTCCATGCTGCTAAGCCTTTATCGTATACCTTCTGTAGGATAGACTTCTTTATCTTGGTTGCTTTGGCAATCTTGTCAAGGAACTTACCTTTTTTGGGTAGCGGTCCATACATACGAATGAATTTCTTTTTGTACTTGCTAGGAACTGTTTTGTATCCCCTGGCTGTTGCTTTGATGTCCGACTTCCAATACTCGTAGGCCTTTGGGTCGTTGATATCGTACTTGTAGCCCTTGTCAATTTCCTTAGCGGCGATAATCATCTCTTCTTTGTTGAGTCCCTTGAGATAGCGCGTGGGGATTTTCCTCCCTTCGGGTGTTTTCTTTGGGTTGGACTTTGGTACCTTCTTCAGATTGACAAACTCGCCAGAGAGTCGACCTACTTCGTACATTCCCATGTCGGTTACTTCGCTTGCTCCTGTCTTCAAGAAGAATCTCAGAGACTTCCCTTGCTTTCTAGTGGCAAGAAACGCCGAGCGTATCTTCGGTGTCTTAATCATGTACTGTATGGTATCTCCATCATTTTTCACGATGTCGTGGCCGGTGTTGTTCGAGTATGTTCTTATCACGATGCCATCTTTGATTATCGTCCCTGTTCTGTGTGAGCCGGGGTAGTTGTAGTGCTCATGCGCCGCTTTGATTCCTGAGAAGGTTCGCGGGTTTTGCTTTGTTTTCTTCTTCATCTCTTCGATGAACTTGGCGTAGACTTTCTGTGCGGCTTTAATCCCCGGTGTTGCGTTTGGGTGAAACCTTGCCCGCTGTTCCATGGCCATAGCCGCTTGGATTTTGTGTGCGTGAGTCTTGCCAGAGCGCTTGATGATGTTAACTGACTTCTCGGCCGTTGCTTTGTCTTTAAACCCCAAGCCTTGGATTGTCCCCTTTGGGTCTTCGTCAGTGTAAAGGTCAGAGTGCTCACTTGGGTCTTGACCTTCGTACTTTTTTGGTATGCGAGGGTTTCGTTTCTCAATCAACTTAGCGATGTGTTCGTTGCCGACCACCCTGACCTTGCGTCCTTTGTATTGGAACTTGATTGAATCCAACCCGTCTTTCATTGGCCCTGCTCGTAGTTTGAGTTTGTCTTTCGCTAACTTCTGACGATTGCTTTTCTTTATTTCTTCCATCGACATGTCTGGGTTCTCGTCAATGTATATCTGGAAGAACGGGCCATAGTAATGTGCTAAGGCGTCTGCAGCAGACATTATTGCAGCAAGGGCAGTGGTTTTTCTGTTCCAATCAGGCGATTTGAGGTCTTCCATCAATCGCAACATACTCATCAGATACTTGGTATCGTGCGGACTACGGTGCTTCGAGACAAGTTCCCTAACGAGTTCGAAGTTGTCTTTATCTCCCATCATCTTAGGGTAGTCGTGCATCCAAACCAAGTCATCTATTCTTTGTGGCGAATACGGCTCATCATCTCCTACTAATGAGTGTGCAATGATTCTTACATAGTCGAGATGGTGCTTAACATACCACTTGTGATGTTTGAATGAGGGGTCGCTTGCTGCCCTGCGTGCCTCTGCTTCGATTGGGTCGTGGCCCGGATTCTTTCGACCCCGATAAAAAGTTGCTATCTTGATGTACTTAATTCCACCATGATAGCTTTCTTGTGTTGCTGCCAGGCCTGACCTGATGTGATATCCTGCTCGCGCAAGCACGCTTAGCCCTTCGCCAAAGAGTCGGTCAGTTTCTTCGTTGCGTGGGCCAATCTCACCAGCAGTCACTGTCAAGTTTCGCATTCTATCTGCGACTCCCCTTGCATCGCCCGTGAGCGTGTCTCGGAACCTCTCAAAGTAGCGATAGATTGCGTGAGTGGTTACCACCAGTGGTGGGCTTCGAGTCATGATGAGGTAGTAGAGTCGGCCATTGGTTAGTCGGTATCGGGGCGCGTCTGTGCTGAGTCTAAGCGTATTCAAACTCATTTTCTTTGCTTCCGTTGCTGCCCCCTTAGCAAATGGATTAAGCTCTTGGCGAAGTTTTTCTTTTCTTCTTCTACGGTCTCTGTAGTTCCCCGGATTGCTTCTTGGACCCATGATGACAGGAATCTTGCCGTACTTACGCTTCTCAGTCATGCCAACCCAAGGGACATCGGGGCACTCGGGCATGTTGGCGACACCGTTCTTTCTTGCCCATCGCCAAGGGTCGTGACCCCAGACCCACAGTGAGAGTAGTTTTCTGGACGGCTGGTTTTGCGTCTTTTGTTTTTTAACGAGTGGTCCCTTGCGCTTCTCTTGGGCTTTGTTGTAGGGGAAAGCACTAGCACGACTGTTAAAGCGAATTTGTCGCTTCATCCATCCCCAGTCGCTTCTGTCATCGAGCGCAGAGACTTTGTTGTCAGGTCCTGTCCATTTGTCGAGCGCCATCTCGTAGTATCTTTTGGTAATCTGCGGACCTGCTTTGATGTAGTCTTTTGGCCCTGTAAGTCCAAGTTTCTTTCTCATTCGGATGATGGCACGGAAGCTATCTTGGCCACTTTTGATGCCCTGCGCCTTTGCTTCCTTTGGAGTCAGTCCCGACGCAGCAAACCAGTCTGAGTCGTAAAATGCCTTGAGTTCCTTGTTCTTCATGTTGACAAGTTCAACCCACTTGCGAAACTCCTCAAGCGTTGGCTTGTCTCGCTTTGGGTTGTTCTTTGGTAGCTTAGTTTGCTTAAACTTCGCTTCTTGCTCTGCAATCTCCGCAGCAAGTCTCTCTTCCTCTTCTTCGATTTCTTTCTTGTTCTCGGCCAGTCGCTTATCGCGCTCGGCTCTTTCTTCGAGCGTTTCTCCAATCTCCAGAGTAATTTGCTCCTTGGGTACTTCGTCAGGGTTTGAAATCGCAACGGCGTCTGCTCGCTGAACTTCGTCAAAGTCGTAGTAGTAATCTGGGAAGCCTTCTGAGAGAACTCTGCGAATCATGTCGACATAAGTTTCGGTCTCGAACTTGTACGCACCGAACATCGACTCCTGGAAATCTGTCTTTGAGGGACTCACATTGTTAGCTTCAAACGCCTTCAAGCACTTCTCAAAGTACTCTAGCGCTTGCCTCATTGCTTTGTCGGCCCCGGCTTTGAAGGCCTTGACCGCTTCTTTCTGTGCTGGCTTTTTACCGTGGTTGTTAAAGTAAGTCGTCATCGTGCGAACCCAGTTAATCATGCACACTCTTTCAAAGATACCCGTGAGTGTTGGTGAGTTTGTAATAACTGACCTTCCTACCGCCTTCTCGTCCCAGAACCAGTCGGTGATGGTGACTTTCTTGGTTTTTGGATTGTAAATCATGTTGCCCGAGTGAACATCTTGGGGAATCCCTCTACTGATGAGATATTGCATCTCTGATACTGTTTGATTGATACTCTCCTGTGGTATCTTTGATACCTCTTCTATCCACTTGTAGTACTCCTTGATTTTGTCTGCTGTATAGTATGCGACTTCGCCTTTCATAGCTTTGAACCTGGCCTTGTCTCCTTTCTTGTACTTTGCCTGGGGAATCTTGCTGGCGATGGTAAAGCCCTCAATGTTGTTCATGATGGTGTCGGGTTCACTTCCTCCACCTTCTCTTCTCAGCCACGCTCGCGGCTGTCCGCATTCGAAAGGAATTCGGTAGTCGACCCGATAACGAGTAACTCCCTCAGTTGGGTAAGTAAAGGTCTTTGACTTACCATCAAGGTACTTGGTGAGTTCTTCGAATACCTTAGCGTCGTGTCTGCTATTTACTTTGAAGAGGTAGTCTGTTCCTGGGACTCGAAAGACCTTCCCGAAGGCCCCACCTCCGATGTAGTTCTTTTTGGTAACTGCAGCGGCACACTCAGCGACAGTCGGTAAGTCGTTGTCGTTTTCAAGCTCCTCGACCGTGTACTTCGCCAGCATGTGCAGGTCAGTTAACTTTCCCGAGTCGTGGTCGGGGTTCTTTTTGGGAATCAGCTCGTAGGCTTGTTGCGCAGCGTAGTCAAACTTACCTTGCTGGGTTTGGATGCGAGCGTCAAACTCCATCTTCTTGCTTGCTGCAATCATCTGAGGGATGATGCTGGCTCTACCTGCAGCTTCTTGTGCGCTGATGTCGCCTCTTCGCAGGATTCGTTGGCGAATAGTTTCGGGGTCCTCAACTGGCTCAAGGAAGATAGTAAAGGTGCCTGGGAATACTGACTTGATTTGCTGAACTCCCTTGAGACTGACATCAACGATGACATAGCTTGCGTCCTCAAAGTCCTCTTTGCGCCTCCCATAGTAGTTGCCAGAGTTTTGCAGCTGAACTGCGATAAGCTCACCTGCTGCGGACATCTTCTTGAATTTCTCTGGGGTAACAAAGATTCGCTCACCAGGCTTGTCCGACTTGCGCTGTTGCCCGGTGGTCACCGTTGGTGCGGTTTTGGAGTTGGGTAGCATCTTCAACAGGGTGCGAATCATGTTGGACTTACCCGAGCCACTCGGTCCACTGATGGTGATAACTTGAGCCTTGCTTGGGTTCTTTGCATAGGACTTTTCCGAGATATCAAACTCGTCATCAAATTTGACTCCTCTTGCACCGTACTTGTAGAGCTGCTGGTTGATTTTCTTCGCTGCTTCAGCACAGGCTTCCATTGAAGGACCCTGCATTTGCGCTCTCCCCGTGGAGCGGTAAATCATAACAGTGACTCGCCCTTGCTCTGTGGGAACATAAAGCACCATTTGCTTGGCTCCGAACATCTTCTTCTTGATGTCGACTCTTTCGGGGTTGAATGAGTTACCTGGCTCATCAAATGCGTCTACTAAGATGTCCGCTAACTCAAACGCCTCTGGTGGGTAATTGGTGTAAGCCTCTACTTTGTTGAAGTAGACAGGCGGGTTACTCGCGGTGTCGACGGGGGCTGCGACGAATCCCCTTTCGGGGAGTTCGACGGTCTTAAGCAGAAAGGAATCTAGCTCACCACCGACTTGCTGCTTCAGCTGACTGTATACTTCGTACTTCGCTTTCTCGAAGTCCATCTCGTTAGCGTTAACTCTCTTCATAATCTCTACTGCTTGAATAGAGTAGAAGGATAGTAAGACAAGTGCATAGTAGTCACCAGCGAGAGTCTTGGCGTTTTCGCTGAACACATCACCGCTGTGAATGATTTGCTCAAGGAGCTTCAAGTCGTCACACACTTCGCCAGATAGCTCCAAGTAGTCACACAGGTCGTCAAGACGGGACATGTAGCCAGTTCCGTCGCGGATTTTACCGTCTGCTTTAGAGATGTCGTAAGACAGGTTGAGGATGTTCAGTGCGTCGATGTTAGCGATGATTGACTGTCCGAACCTTGATTGGAAGTATCGGTTTTGCCTTCGAGTGTTGTTGCCGGTAACATTGACTCCGAGTGTCATGAAGGAGTCTCTAACATGCTCAGTGTAGTATCGCTGATGCCAATAGGCGTAGTTTTCGTGAGGCTGAGCATCGGCCTTGAACTCTGGCCAAGAGTAGTCTCCTGAGTTGACTTCGACGAGTGCCTTCTTGAGAAACTCGTCGTTAAGATGCAGGTCTTGGCTTTCGGGAGCAGGCGGGTTTTGTCGCACCTTGTAGTAGCACTTGTACTTGATTGTGAAGAACTTCCCATACTTCTTGTTCATCCAGGCGACCAAGTCCTTGGTGATGCCTTCACAAAACTCGAGGTCGTCTTGCGGGGTGGCCCCTTCCTTTGGAATCTTTTTGGTCCACTTGACTTCAAGCTCCTCCAGCTTGGCGTTTACTTCGTCGAGGAACTTGTCCTCGGACAGCTTGAGATAGTTTTCTTTACTGCCCTTCTTCGGAGTGATTTTGAAGTGGTCCATGCGGTCTTTCATGACCGTGTAAAAGTCGCGGACACTGCGGGGTTCGTGTGACAGGTCAAAGTAAAGCAGGTAGTCGTCTGCCGACGAAAGTGACGGCTCGTCTTTCTTCGGATGAGTGTGGTACATCACCTTAGCGTCCTTGACCGCCTTCGTGATTTTGATTTTGGGCATAATCAAGCTGGCGCGACGATGATACAAGCCGTCCCCATCACAGTAGCCGTAGTTTTCGCCCATGTAGGAGACGAGTGAAAACAACTTGGCCCGGAACTGACTTCCGCTGAAGCCCTTTACATCGAAGCGTCGGAAGTAAGTCTCGGGATTACTCATCTCCATTTTCGAGTAGTCTTCGTCAAACTCTACTGCACCTGGGTTGGCGTAGGCAATCGGGACGATGTGCATAGCACCAACGACAGCGACATTGCCTTCGTGGGGTTTTACTGTATAATCGTGGTGCTTCACCATCATGTTGTGCTCGCCTTCAAGCAACTGGGTGTTGAAGAAGGTCTTGAGGAGTGACGGCACTTCCTTGGCTTTAGTCCCCTTCGGGAAGACGATTTGATATCTCAGAATAGAGTCATTTTGGAAGGAGTGCTTGGAACTAACGACCTTGGTTCCGTTGAGGTCGTCACCCGCATTGGGGAACGACAGCGCCCGCAGAACTTCAGAAGAATTCTGCTTCGGTGTCATCATCATAGTCGCTCGCCTCGTACAGTTTAGAGAGTAATGATTCAAATGGGTTTCCTTCGTCTGGCGTAGAGTAGTTTAGGTCAATAGCGGCGACTTCTTCTTCGGTGAGTTCGTTGGCTGACTTTACTTCGGCAACGAGCCGTTCCTTCTCAAGGATGGGTACTTCCCAAGAAAGATACTTGCCGAGTGCGAAGTTTTCCCAAGTCTCCTTAGGTTCGGGCAGGGCACTCCACTTGTTGAAGTCTTCGATGTACTCTCCAAGTCTGTTCCCAAGTGGCCCTTCTTGTATCGGTCGTGGGTTCGCCATCACGCCATCTACCAACATAGCTGCTGAGTCTTTGGTGATTTTCTGAGGTCGAATAGCCGCATTTAGGGATTTACCGTATAGGGTATACGCTTCGTTATAGTCTACGTCGAAGTTCCTGTAGTTGGCTACCTCTGATTCGGGGTCACCGGGAATAGTTCGGAAGGTGCTTGAGTATAGCTTGCTATCCTCCACTGCTTGCTTGTCATTGATGAGGTGAGCCAACTCCATCACATCTGAGAAGCTGCGAATCTCTGTTAAGTCCCCGTTAAAACTCGTCACCATGTTGCCGTCCTGTCCCGAACCGTATGGGTCGTCAATGGCTGTGTTGTACTCGAAGCCCAAGTTAGTTTGGCGGAAGTGAGGAGGGGCTGGAGTCTTTTGCAGGCTCTTTGGCTCAATATACGCAGCGAAGCCGGGGTCTCCTGTGAGAAGTCGCTTACTTGCAGCTTTGAGTTCCGGTGGGATTCTCTGTCCGTCAATTCGAGGGGTCTTGTTGTTTGCTTCGAGAAGTGGGACTTGTATTTTCCTTCCGCCGTAGCCTTGAGGAACCAGAACCTTTTCGCCGTCTGGATAAGTGACTTCCTTCGCTGGTGGCACATATCCTGTCCAAGTTGCGTAGGTTTCTAACTCAGCGGGGACTCCAAAGAACGCGGGGTTGCGTCGAATAAACTCGGGGAGTTTTTTGTTTGGATTCGGTAGGACGGCCATAAGTGAGCCAGAAGAGTCTAGCTTCTTGTCGATTTGAATAAGTGGCTCCTGGCGGATGTTGATATCCACTGTTCGCTTTACTGAGAAGCCATCAAGAATTGCGGTCACCTTTGCGTTAATCAGAGCGTTAATTGCCACAGGCGGAGGGATGGCTCTGAACTTTCTCTCAACGAATGAAAAGCCAGCCGTTGCACCTTTGTAAGGGGATACATCGTCATAGGTTACTTCAACAACGACACTGGGCTCTGCAATCATGGCTTTGTCTTTGTACAACGGTTGCCACTCTTTCGGCAGGGGTATGAGTGACTGGTTATCTGGGCCAGTCACCATTTCGAGGAGCTTTACTCTGTCTTCTTTCTTCAGTGCGATTTGCGCCTTGCCTACGATGTAGTAAATCAGACCGTACTTTTGAGAAGGCTTTGCGAGTGCAATCCAGCATGGCGGTATTTCGCCTGCGTGGTAAGCACTTGAGGAGGTGTCGAGACCTACAATGGTGGCTCTGAGTGTTCTTGTTGAGGTGAGTAGGTAGTTTTCTTTGCCGTAAATCATCATGGCTCCAGACTTTTTGTCGGCAACGAACGAGCTGAAGAGTTCTTTGACTTTGGCTCCGATGGGTGCTTCGATGGTAAAGTACTCTGCTGGGACAATTCGCTTCGTGGTGAACTCCTTGATTTGTTCTCCCATGACTTCCATTGGAATAGCTTTACCGTTGACAATCGGTGCTCTGTTAACTGTGAGTCTCATGACTCTTGAGTCGGTTGGCCTAATGCCGTCCTTGGCGATAAGCTTGAAGCGAGTGTTTGCCTCACCTTCTTCGTTGCCAAATGGGTCAACTGAGGTGATTCTACCAACGAGAATCGCATCGCGGAGCTTCTTGGCTTCACAAAGTCGCTCAAGGTCTCTGCACAGGTAATCGTCGTAAACAACGAGGCCATCTGAGGTGATGTAAAACGCACTGGGAGTCTCGGTTTTGACCGTAACTCCGCCCCTGCGGTCTTTCACGGGACGCTGGCGAGTCATTCCTTTAGGAGCGAGCGAGCCACTTGGGTCGTACACCATAACGGCGAGTACTCCCCTGGCGATTGAGTGGGTTACTACTCTGTCTTCTCCCTCAAGCGCTGCGCCAGCGTTACGGTAGTCGATTTTTGTGTATGCATCAGCTGAGTACAGGAACTTCTTAATCAGCTTGTGGTCCTTGTACTTCTTGTCGAGCCGAGAGCAACTTGGTGTAGTTTCTAAGTCATCTGGTGACTCGTAGTCTTGTCCGATTTGCACACGGTCGTAAAACGAGGCAACATAGTTGGAGTACACATCAAAGTTAGCAAGCACAGTTTCGGGGTGTGCGTACTTGACCGGGTTAAATGAGTCCAAGTCTTCAGGTGCAACGGGAACTGCCGCAAGTCCTGTGTACTTTTTGGCTGAGGCGGTCTTTGCTGGGTAGTGAAGCGAGAAGAATGTGCGGAGAAAACCTCCTGCTTTATTCGTGCCCAAGTCTAGGTAAGGAACTCCCAACTCGATGGACTCGTCTCTATCAAAGGAACCGAATTGGAACAGAATCCCTTGTAGGTAGTCGTTCATCTCACGGTAGTTTTGAAGTTCCTCGCGGTCGTTTTGGCCGAACCACACTTGGAAAGAACTTCCTGTGTACATAATGATGGTTGGGTGACCCAAATCACTCAGGCGCTTCTCGACTTTCTTGGTTGAGCGAACCATATCTCGCTCAGAGACTTCTCCACTTGGGTTGTCGATGTCCACAACGCCCATTTTCAAGTTGCGACCTGAAACGGAGGGAACCCACCAAATGGAGCGCAGTCCTCCGTGGTCTGCCCCTGGAAAGTCACCCACGGTTTTGCCCGAGATGAACTGTTGGAGCTTTTGTTCGGAGTCAAGGGCGTTGCCGTGAACAATGTTGCTGGCTCCTTGGGTGGTGCTGTAGAGAATCGCAGCGAGTGGATGGTACATCGTGACTCTTGCAGTGAACGGGGCTACCGTTTTCATATACTGCTTGATGCGATAGCGGATTTTGCCTATGTGGTTGATTGCCTTCTGGTAGGCTTTGTGATTGCGTCGGTCGGCTCCGCGAATCGACTTGAACTCCTTTTCTGCTTTCATCTCCTTGGCGAACAAAACAGCCGCTTCTTCAACCGACATAGGTGCTGTGGGCCAGTCAAAGGCCTCGTAAGTTTGGGCCACTTCGTTGAAGGCCTCTGCTACGCGTGTCATCAAAACAGGCTTTGCTTCGTCGAGGAGGTCTTGGTAGCTTTTGCCTGTTTTGTCGTAAAGCGGCTTGCCATCGGGGCCTGTTCTGTTGGCGGTGTAAACATATGCCGCCTTGTACTGAAAGGCTACCTTGTTTGGGTTGAAGAAGTTCTCAAGGAAGAAGTCGATGTCTTCCTCGCTGGGCTTTCTTCCTTTGAGCTCAATTTGCTCGACGACCTTGGCGAACTCTTGCAGCATCGCAGTGGGGTCCGCCATAGTGAATCGGAGGGGTTCTTCGTTGAAGAACTAGTTGGTTCTACTTTAGCGTCTCCGAACAAAATTATCATAGACGGCTTCCTCGTTTCCTACTGCGATGTTTCCACAGGGAAGATAATGGTGCATTAGGCAATTGTATGGGCAGTGTGTGTCGCCTCCGCCAAATCGTGTGTGGTATTTCCCGTAAGCTGCTGGCCTGGGATTGCCTAGGGAGTGACCGAGCTCATGACAATGTATCACGGCCCATTTTTTGGGTGAATCATAGGTACCCAAGATGTTATACACACCTTGGATTGCATATCCACCGCCTGTGGTTATTACAACTTTCTCGTGGGGGCCAAACTCTTTTTCTAACTTGTCTGTTAACCACACAGCTCCTCTCTTTTTCGGTCCCAGTCCCCGCCTCTTTTTCTTCTTAGGTGGGTTGGCTTCAAAGTCTATAGGGGGAATAGCTTCCGAGTACTCTGACCTTAAAACAGGTCCAATAATTTCTATATCGGGTCCCTTTCCATTTGTCATATAATTTGTAAAATGCGGGGTGATTTTCTTAATAGCCTCTACACACTCCCTGTAGTAACCTTCTCTATTGTCGTACCGGTCGTTAAGGTCGTCTATCGCAAACAACAGTCTGGTTTTAGATAAGTCGTCAGCAAACTCGTCGTACGTTAACTTATCATGGTAGTGCTCAAGGCAGTTACTACAAATTGGGTCAGTGAGGTTCCCTGGTCTTACACTTGGATTCAGTATTTCTATTTCGCCAGTCAATGGATGGCCGGCGGCAGCACTGCGATGAGGAGCATTCCCATTGAAGTGGTTGTTTTTGCTATGAGGTGGTCCTGATTTCGTGTTCTTCCTCTTCTTCTTGAGTCCACCTCTTTTTGGTTCAGGTGGAGGTAGCTCGGTGTTTATATCTCCACTCCACAAGAAGTCGAGGGGTCCTCGACCGAATAGAAATTTCATAGTGTCCACCCGAAGGACAGACTCCCATCCCTGTGAAGTCATGTACCCACCTCTCTTGAGCGTTCTCTTGAAGGCTGCATCGGGTGTGATATACCTGTTTATGTGATACATCGCTCGCTCAGAGAATGCTCCTGTGGCAAGCATATCATCCAGCAACTTTTTGTTGACTAGTTCGGTGTAGTAAGTTACTACTCCATTGGTGCCCGGTACTACCAGTCCAGTTTTTGTTCCTGCCCCTGGCTGTATCTTGTGATGTTGAATGACCTTAACCAAATTAGCCACTATGTTGAGAAGGTCTCCTTCTTTCTTTGGATATATTGTGAATGCTCTGTCTTCATCTCCCGATATGTCCTTTAGGGCTAGCATCTTAAAGTCGTGACCTCCATTATACAATACACTGGCAATTCGTGCTCTATCGCGCTCGTATGTGGCTTCTGATAGTGTCACATGTAGCTTGTAGCCCACTTCGTATCCGTCTCCTAGATTGTGCCTATACTGCTTAACCCTTCTTTCCCGAATATCTCTGCTGGGATGGTCGGCTGGGAGTGGGAATAGAAAGCCTCCCATACGCTCAGTCTTAATCGCCATCAGGGTTCCTCCACTCGGTCTATTCGCCCTGCAGGTGCAAGAACTGCCCCAGCCGCTTCAAGTAATGCAAGTACTTGGTCTGCTTCCAGGTTGGGTACTTCTATGCCCATCTCTGGGAACGCGGGTTGCGGTGCTCTTCTTCTTGGCTCAGGCCCCGGTGCCTCCTCAGGTGGTGCATCTCCGTCTTTCAGTTGGTCGAGTAGCTGCCCGACTGATGGCTTCTTCTTTTTCTTCGCTGGCTTGGGCTTTGCCGCTGTGGGCTTGAACATGGTGAGTTTGTCGTCTTTGTGGTCGTTGTACCACTTCTCAAAGAAGGGTAGGGCGTTCTTGGCATTTGGCCAAGACGGTATAATAAAACCATTTAGGCACTTATTTTGGCCCGGCTTAGAACTCTCACAGTGTAAGTCTCGGCCACCATAGTGAGTTGCATGTTCTCGGAGGTCTTTTTCGGCTCCACCAAGGTGTTTATAATTCAAAAAGAAGCGATGGGCTGTGGCTTCGTGAACCATGTACATCAGCGCCTCTCCTGGAGTTTTAACTAGGGGACCACCTCGGTCTAGT
>Ga0160423_10000266_pt1 | contig 42020 bp, 59 predicted proteins | sample CRUFie14St8metaG_FD_108191 | JGI IMG/M metagenome (GOLD analysis project Ga0160423, IMG submission 108191) | Marine microbial communities from the Costa Rica Dome - CRUD Field 142mm St8 metaG | ecosystem: Environmental > Aquatic > Marine > Oceanic > Photic zone | place: Costa Rica: the Eastern...
TAACTCCTCATAAAAATAATTTATATTATTATAGAATAAATGTATGGGGTCCTGAACATTCAGAAGAAAAAAGACAAGTAGCTATCTCTTCGGTGTGTTCAATGGATTATAGACAGTATAAAAATAACCCTGAAAAAATGTTGGAGCTTGAAGACATATATGATGAATGGATTAGTCCTGAAAATAAACAAAAGGGATATCCTAAAATAAAAGATATCACATTTAATAGTCAAACACTAGCTCCTTATTTATTAGTATATACTCATAATCCTTATTTTAGAACTTCTTCTCAAGAACAATCAAAATTTGCTAAATCTGGTAAAATGGATAGAATATTTTACAATAAGAAAACTAACAGTCCAGAAGATATAGAATGGGTAATACAGGCTTCTATGCATGGGATTACAACAGCTTATCTTTGTGCAGAGTATAATCTAAACGCATCATTTTGTAGATGTTTTTTTAATAGTAGGTATTTACCTAATAATATTTTATTAAAACAAAATAATGCTAAAAGAAACATAGCATTTTTATTAGGAATTGGATATGTAAGTGAAGATGAAAAACTACAAGCTGAACAAAATAAACAAACATTGCATAATAATAAATATAAACCACTATATGAGGAAATTGTTAAATGGAAGTAAAAGGTAATTTGTTAACATTAGGATGTAGTTGGACTGATCCTAACTTTCAATCACAGTTTATGGATATAGAATATTTTCCTAAGTGGCCAGATATAGTTAGTGATTATTTTAATTTAAATTTAATTAATTTAGGTTTGGGAGGAAGAGGTAATAGTTATATATTAAATACCTTGACTGATGCATTATACGAAGAAAATCAAAATATATCAGCAGTAATGATTTTATGGTCAGGTCAAGACAGAATTAACGTGTTTACAAATACAGGAGCTAGAACATGGAATTTGACTTCTGCATTAAGTTATCAAGATCAATTTGAATTAATTAAAAATAGTAAAAATTATAAACACATGAAAAGACATTACCATAATATTATAAACACTCAGTTTGATCATAGTGCAGATGCAAATTGGGAAATAATTAATACTGATGGAAAGTATGTACCTGAAGAATTTTTAAGAACAGTATATCAAGCTCAAAAAATATGTGATATTAATAATGTACCTATGATATGTATGTGTGGTTTTGCTCCTTTTGGAAAACATGTTTTTTCAAAAGCAAGATTAGAAAAAATAAATGAATCTAAATATTTAAATTTAGATGATTTAATACAATCGTATACTAATAAAGATATGGAGAAAAAATGGACAAAATATTTACAAACTTTTCTTGAATGTAAATACTATGATTGGATAGAAGATAATGTTAATTTTTTAGGGTTTCCTATATACCCAGAACTTGGTGGATGGGATACTGATACAGGAGTATTTAAAGATCGTCAGTTAAGAAGAGAAGGTAAAAGCCCTTATAGAGTATCTCCTGATGATGCTCATCCTAATGCAGAAGGACATAAAGTTATAGCTAATGAATTTATTAAAGCGTATAAAGAAATTTTATCTTAAATTAAAATTAAAATTAGGTTGGTATAAAAAAAGTAAATCTACAGAAGATGTGTACATTTATGAAGACGATTAAATCCACACATCATTAATCCAATCATCTTCTTGTGTATTATTTAAATGAATTAAATTATATGCATCAGAGAAATGTACCATTTTTATAGATTCAGCAAACTCTCCAGCTAAATAAAATGGATCTCTATTGTTAACATCAGTATGCCAGTTAGTTTGTAGCTTTGCCATAGTACCAGGTTCTAGAGCTTCAGATACATATTTTGCAAACCATTTCATAGGTAACCATTCTTTGTTAATAGTATGTTTATCAATAAAGTTTTGTTCACCATTAACAGGACCTACAGCTTCTCCTATTCTTATAAAATAGTCTTGCCAATGTTCAGGATTTTTTATAAACTCTTCCCATAGATAATTAGTTTCTCCCATATAAAACATTTGAAATCCACCGTTTAGCTTACACCAGTTTCTACGATTAGACCACCATCTTTCAAAGCATCCTAAATGATTAGATGGTAAATCATATTGTAAAATACAATCTATATTGTTGAGTATAACCCAATCAATATCTAATATTAAACATTTTTGTCCAATAGGAATATTTGCAAAACCAGTCTTGTGAAAAATTAGTTTATGCCATTGAAGTTTAAATTTATTAGGATGTTCTATAGGTATTATACATATTTCTGGTAAAAGGTCAACAGGGTTTTCTGTATAACAATAAAATTTAAATTCAGCTGTTGTATTTCTTTTTATACTATTGTATAATCTATTTACATACTCAGCTGAATACTTTGTATCTACTTTAAGTGTTAAGATATTGATCATAATCAGGCGTTCCAAAATCACAACATTTAAAAGCCCATTTCTTTTCATGACACCAATAGCAATCATTACATGGCTCTGTCCAAAAATTTGTATTAATTGGAGTCTTTGAAATACAGCTGGCTGTTAAGGGAAAAATAGTATCTCTTAAAAATGGTGTGTAAGCATATAATTCAGCTATGAATTTTTTATCTAATCTATCCCAAGGCACTTGTCTATAAAAAATTAAATTAGAATCATGTTCATCTAATTTGTAAAATTTATTTGTTAATGGATAAGTAGATCTATGTTTCCCTCCTTTAATATAATAAACCCATTCATGAGTTGGAGGTTTATCATAATCCTCTTCTCTTATTTTTTCACCCGTTCCATAAAAATTAAATTTTTTTTGTTCTGATATTGGAGGATTAGCAGTTCTTCCATATGTTATAGTTTTTATATCATGTTTTTCTCTAAATGCTCGTTCAATAGGTTTAAATAATTCTGTTTTATCATGATATAATATTTTACCATTTTTCCAATATGATTTTGTATATTTAAATGTTTCTTGACTCATTTTTATTTTAGGAAATTGTTCTTCAATAGCTAAGTATATTTCATTAGCATGCCAAACAGTACCAGGAGCTTCAGTATCCCATCCAGTTATAATAAATATTTCATTGTCTGTTTTTCCAGTTTCAGTTAAATATTTACATAAAAAATATAAAGCAGCTCCTGAATCTGTACCACCTGATAAGTTAAACTGATGTCTTTTAAACTCTCCTGGTGTGTGTATAAATGTTCTTCCATCAGTCTTGCTCGATTTAAATTCTAAAATATCATCGTTTAAATATGTTTGCATTATACTTTTCCTATTACCATATATCTAGTATATTTTTCAAACTGTAATTGACCACTATAATATTCTTCAATTACATTATATTGATCAGCTAATTCTTCACAACTATCAACACAATTTATATGATCTTGTATTTCTCTATAATTGTTACTTTGAAGAACTACAATAGAACCTTTACGAATATTTAAAGGTTTCATGTGCTCACATGAAGTATTAATGGTTATGTACTTATGTTCAATAGAAGTGCTATCAATAAAACTTATCTTGATTAATTCGTCATCATGAAAGTATATGTTTTTAGCAATCTTTAAAACTTCCTCATCAATATCTTCTAAACGTATTTCACAACTATATATTTTTCGAAGTAATGGTACAAGAATATTACCATACCACGATCCTGCAATATATATTCTTCTAGGTTGAGCTATGTTTAAGTCCACAAGTTTATTATATAACCATTGTTTACAAGCTACTTGCTTACTATCATATGATTGAACAATATCAAGAGCTCTGTGTGGAAACTTTTTTATAGCTCTTTGGGTTTTTTCATCTATATATAATTCCATGATCAATGTACTTTGTGTTAAATGGGGAACCAAATATTCTGCAGAAGATGTGAATCGACTAAAGAACATGGTTTTAAAATATTTATATGAGCCATTTTCCTTCTATTGTCATACAGAAGATTCTACTAATGTAAATGCTAATATTATTCCTATACAAGAAGACTTAGAAACATATTGGAATAAATTAACTATGTTTAAACCTGGATTTATATCCAGTGGAGATATTAATTTATACTTTGATTTAGATATAGTAATACAAAATGATATAACACCACTTTTAAAATATTTACAAGATGACTTAACAATGGTAAGAGCATATTGGAAGGGTGATACTATTACTGATGGTAGTTCACATAAGTTTAAAGAAAGATGGGATATGTATGCTAACTCTAGCGTACTACTGTGGAAAAATGGAACTTTAAATAACATATGGAATCATTTTGATACAGATCCTGATTATTTTATGGTTAAGTATAAAGGAATAGATAGATTTTTATTTCACGAAAAATTTAAGTTAAATTGGTTTCCAGAAGGTATAATATATTCCAAGATGTATGAAGAATATGATCCAGCAAAAATGATTTATTTGTTTAATGGTCTTGAATATCATCACACATCATTTGCCACATTTCTTGATGAGGAATTACGTATCCAAGAGTAAATCTATCTTCATATGCTCTAGCACAATGCCAATATATTTTATCTGGTTCATCATTAGATCCATAATATCCTACTTTAGCTGTCCACCCAGGTTCATCATGCATTGTAATTGTATCATTAGTTAAAGGATCCTTATATCTAAAAAAACCGTTGCCATTTTGAGTATAAGATAGTAGTATATTATATCCAGGGACATTATGATTATTATGCCAATGCATAAATCCACCTTTTGGATAAAACATTTTAACAGCTGAGTTTGGAGTAGATAATATTGGCTTAAGAGCTTTATCTATTTCTATTCTTTTTTCTATAACTAATCTATGTACATTAGAACTATCATTGATATCTAAACCATAAGAAAAAGTAGCTCCAAATCCATCATGAGTTTCTTTATCTATACTGTTAAAATATTTTTGACTAGTATAATATTCATCCACATCTGGTTCACCTCTCATGTTAACATGATTAATTAGATCAAAATTATTAAACCAATCTGATATATCATTTAATACGTTAGTAAGTTCTTGATTGTTAATTTCTATTTGTTTCATTTTATCTGATTTCTTGGTACAGGCCTATGACTTATTACTACTGGTGTTCCTTGTAATTCTTCTTTTTTATATACATAAACATAATTCCAACGTGCATCTGGATCTGGAAAGAAAGCTCTTTTAATTTTAAATTTTGTTTTATTTTGTAACCACCAGTATGCAAACATATCCCAAGGTTTTAAGTATGAGGGATAAAGTTTTGGATCATAGTCCTCCCAGTTTGTTGTTTGTTTATTATATTGATTCCACCACTCTCTCATAAAACGTAGTGTGGATTTCTTTTTATTATACACGAATAATCCACAATGGTCAACAAGTTCTCCATCAGGAAATTTAGGATCTATTGAAGCTGCATATGGTCTAGTTTTAGTTAAAGATATATCAGCATCAGGATCATGTTGATCAAAAATATATTTTATATCTTCATGATGAACTTCAGTATCACAATCAATATAACAAGTTAAATCATATGGGGTTTTGTCTAATGCCCATAATTTAGCTCTTATGTGAAAGGGAACATCTCTTGTAATAATTTGATCAAATAATAAATAATCAGATTGAACAACCCATTTAGGATGAGTAAATAATGTAATATTTGCTTCAGGCCAATGATCTTTTAAACTTGATGCAGAATATCTTGCTGCTGTTATAAAGATTGAAGATAATGAAGCTACATATACAAAACCTTTAGAATTCATTCTCCATCTCTTTCATAACTAATATTGTAGCAAAAATATTTGCTTCACTTATACTTTTAGATTTTCTAATCAATGATTTTAATTTTCTTTTCTTAGAATTTTTTATTGCTTCAATTTCAAATATTTCCATTTTAGCTGTAAACAAATCGTCTCCTTTTTTGCGTTCGTTTTCAGCTTCTAAATTAGCTCTACGTTGAGCTGCAACTTCTTTCAGTTCATCAGTATATTTTGCTGTCTCTGCATCAATATCTTCTAATGTATATTGTTTCATTAACAATTTCCAATCAGGATTATTATTAGTATTAGTTATTGTAGCAGTAACAGTTTCACCGTTTTCATAATTAAACTGACAAACTACTTGAGACTTTTGATCATTTGTCCAATAAGGATATTGAATTGTTTTTTTCATAAATTACCTCTGTATTATGCTGTTCTTTTCCATAATGTTAATGTTGATACATTTTCTGAAGTAGTTTGTATTGTGTCACCTGAAAAATTTCCAGTAAAAGTACTTGAAAAAGTATTTGAAAAAGTGTTTGAAAATGTATTTGAAAAGAATCCTGTAAAGTATCCTGTAAAATAATTAGTGTAATACCCTGTAAAGTTTCCTAAAAATGCTCCAGAGAATGCTGCGTATCTTGAATACGTACCAGCAAAATCTTGAGCAAAATTTTGAGCAAAAGTATTACTAAAAGTGTTAGAGAAGAATCCTGTAAATGTATTTGAAAATGTTCCAGTAAATGTACTAGTATAATTTACAGCAGCAACTTGTCTTCTTGTATCTGTAAATCCAGATCCAGCTGCTACATATGTTCCTCCACCAGGAGCTGATGTAGCTAATTGATACGTACCAATTCCTGTAGCCACAATTCTGTTTCTAAGTCTAGCTGCTAAATTATTAATTTCAGCATCAGTCATTTCCTGAAAATCATTAGTACCATCTTTTTTAATAGGCCTTCGTACAGTAGGAGCTGTATCATTTGTTTTCTTCCATATCTTAGTTGTATTAGTGTCTACTGCACTTGCTCCAGATGTTTTCTTTATAGTATTAGTTATAGCAGCTACTTCTGTCCAAGTACCACTTGCAGGAGCAGATGGTTGCATAACATAACTACCTATTCCTCCACCAGCTAAATTTGTTAAAGCTCTATCAATAATAGTATTGTTTAAATTATTATCATTTTGCTCTGCTATAGCATTACTTGTAAATTCAATAGGTCTATCAAAAGATTCACTAAAAGTTGTTCTATCTTGATAGAATACAAAATTATTAGATGTTATAGCTCCAGTTGCAGGATGAGTTCCTACTACTTCATTTCTAACTGTATCTGTAAAAGTACCTAGATTAGTAAGATTTGTAGTGTCAGCTGGATTAACTTGAATGGATCCTGTTCCAGTAGTAGTAGATGCAAATGTAGTTAATACTCTATAGACTGCATAGTCTAGTTCAGCATCAGACATTTCTCTTAGTACATTTGCACTTTCTAATCTTAAAGGATTTGCCATACTATACTAATCCTTTGTTACAATGTGCCGGCTGAGTCGCTTGTCGATAGTAGATAACCAGCTAAGACTACAGTCCCACTAGAATTTTTTATTTGAAGAGGTTTTAAATGAGCTAAATTTCCTATACCATCCATTTTTATTTGGCCTATATCTGCAGAATCTATAGTTAGTTGATTGATTGTTGCAGAATCTGCTGAGAGTGCACTAAAGCTAGCTGAATCACCAGTTAGTTGTCTAACAGTGGTTTGATTAACTATTGTCACTCCTCCATTAGTAGAAAAGTCAGCTCTAATAGTTGCAATCGAAGCTGCTGAGTCAACTCCAGATGTGGTAGTAGCTAATGTATTAATAGCATCAACTAAATTAGAATCGCTAGCAACAGTTCCTGCTAAATTATCAACATTTCCTACATCATCTGAAACAGTATTAAGACCGGTTACTAATGTTTGAATAGTATCGGATAAATTAATTTCAGTTTTTCCAAATCTTGCCATTATAGTTTCTCTATTATTTTGTTAAGTAAAGTTTTTATTTCACTTACTTCTGATTGCAAATCTTCAACAGAATGTTTCATATTTTGTATCTCAAGCTCTTCTTGTTTTCTTTTCATTTTCCTCATTCTTGCATTTTGTATCTCTGTTTTATTTATGTTTAAAATGGCTCCTGTGTTTGTATCTTTTACATAACCACTATGTCCTTCAATTTCAATATGACTCATTATACACTCAACGCTATAATTCTAAGATCTCTAAACATTGGAGCTTTAGCTTGATTACCAGATCTCATAACTATTTTAACTTGAAACTTTTTAAATGCTACAAGATCACCACCAATTCCTCCAGCAAGATATTCATAATCTCTGAATATTAATGGATTATTATCAGCTTGATTTGATGTTTCCTCAGAAGCTAATACAAATGTTTTGGTTGTTATATCTTCATCCTGACTTGCTGTTCTAAAATATAGTTCAAAATCTGTTCCTATTGGTCTATTAGCAGATAAAATTATTTTAAGACCTTTAGCATCATCAGTTAATGTAACAGTTTTTGTTATATGTTTAGCAGCAGAAGATCCTCCACCAGCTGATGTTTCAGCAACAAATGTACCTACAAGAGGACGATTAAATCCAGCTGTTACTGAACTAGCTTGTTTATCTATTTGATTAGCTATTAAAGTTAAAGAAGCTCTTTGTAAATCAATTAATGGAGATACATTAGAATCACTTGTTTCTAGTTTTAATTGTAGCTCTGTTGATTGATTTGAAATACCAGCACTATCAGCTATTCTATCTGATATAACAGCATATGGAATATCGGCATTATTATCAGCATTTAAAATAATTGGTTGAAACGAACCTTGTTTTGTATATCTTGTATTAGCTGCACTATTACCATAACCAGCTTCTATGTATTGCTTAGATAAAGTAGCTTTTAATCCAGCAGTAATGATTGTTCCTTGAGGTTCTAGTACTTGAAGATTAGGATATACTTTATGATATGGAATATTTTTTTCAGTTGTAACAGCATTACCACCACCAGTAGAAGTACTTGTAGCATTAGTAGCAACTCTAAAAGAATATCCTCTAAAGTCAGCAGAATCAATTGTTTGAATACCACTTAACTGTGCACTAGTTATTCCTCCAACACTTCCACCTCCTGCACTAAAATTAATTTTGTCTTTAGGTTGAAATCCATGATTCAAGTGATTAACAATTATTCTAGAATCTCCAGAGACTGTTGTTAAAGGATTGTTGTTTAATACTCTGTTTGGAAGTGTTGCATTTCTTAAAGTAGCTGTACCAGAAGTATGTTTAAATCTGGCTTGAATTAATTTAAAAGATATATCTAATTCTTGAGCTGGAGTAAAAGTTGCAGCATTTTGACTAAAGAACATACTACCTAATGTTTGTTGTTTAGATATTCTTTTTTCTGTTGATCCAATTACAAAAGTATCACCCATTGCTGCAAACAATTCATATTGTGAAGTATTGGTAGAAACTATAAAAGCATAATCTTTTGGACCTCTAAGAAATATAGGTTCATCAAATTCAAATCTTGTTGAAGAAGATGCATCAGTAGAAAAATTTATATTTGTAGCGCTTACACTTACTTCAGATCCAGGAATAACAGTTTCAGCAGAAGGAAATCCATCATTCATAGGTCTCAATTCGATAGCTACAGGAAGAGTTGTTGAACCTGAATTAGCTATAGTTTTAAAAAATAAATCAATAGCTGTCAAAAATATTCCCTTTTGTTCTTTAACAAAAAATGATTGAGCTACTGTATATTTGTCTACTTGATATCCTAATGACGTTTCTGTCATTATACACCTCCAATATTATAATTGTTTACGTCAGCATCTAAATCCATAGCTTCTGTTTTATTACGTTCTGTATTAAAAGTAGATGATACTGATACTCTTCCACCTCCTGCACTAAAATTTCTTGCTTCAGTGGTTTGATCTACATTACGTCCAGCTCGCATTTCATCTTGTGTCATCCATTTTCCGTTAGATGGAACAAAATAGTGTTTATCTCCACCGTGATTTTCATCTTTATCTTCTTGTTGTGTATGTACTTTTTGAGGTACTTTTTCAGATGCAATAGTAAGTATTCTAGTGTTTACAATATCTTGTTCATTTATTTCTAATGTACCAACTGATGTAAAATTAGACTGTGCTCGTGAATTAGATTGCCATACACTTCTATTATATTTAGATACATCCATTAATGCAAACTCTCTTGTACCAGTTCTAAATGTAGTTGGAGGAACAAAAAAGCTACCTTCAATAACTCCATTAACATCAGATACCAAAAGACCAGCACCTTCTGGATGAGCTGCAATATTTTTCTGAGTGTTTCCATAATCAGTAGTAGTAGTAGCATATCTTACAAAAGTTTCTTCTCTTACATAACTAGCTACTGCATTTTTATCATAAAAAGCAAAATGTTGAGTGTTAGGTCTTAATCCAGTTGCTCTAAAATGAATTTTCTTAGGTCGTTGAAATGGAATTAATACTGTTTCAACTATTCTCTCATTAACAATTTTTCTAACTTTTTCATCACTAATAACTTTATTAAATGTTGCATTAACGACTTGAGAAGTTCTACTTCCTACTGTTAAATTATCAATTGAAGTACCACCCCAATTCCAGTTATGGTTATTCCACAAATATGCTTGTTTTGTATCAAGCTGTGTACCGTTAGTTACTTTACCAGTTATAGTCTCAACATCTCTCCATTCATCTGAAGATGGTGATAAGGTAATCATTCCATTATATTGAGCAAAATCAAATGGATTAATTTTTACAGTAGTACTTGCCAAAGATGCATCTAAATAACTTGCACTATCATAATCAATATATACATTGTCACCCTTTAATACAACATTACTAGAAGCTCCTGCATTAAAAATCATTCTTATATTATCTTCGTTAAATGATGGATGCAATACTCCAGCAAATGGATCTATAGCAGCTGCATATGAAGGATTTAAAAAGTCAGTAAATGTTTGATCATTAAAGTTATCAGCTACAAATCCAGATCTTGTTCTATTAACACCTGAAGAATCTAGGATTTCAATATTCTTTGTATCAATCTCTAATAATGAAAGAGTAACAGCTTCTTCAAGTCTTTCAAGTCTCTTTTCAAGAGTACCAATATCTTTCATTGTAAATCGTTTATTTTGCACAGGAGTTATTAATACATCTGAATCATTTAATGTATTAGCACCTAATACAATGTTATGTAATGCCATTGTTCCATCTGGAGCAGTTGGAAAAGATCTTATATCAGCTCCTACATCTCCTTTGATAAATGTTATGACTCCCTCATTTGAAAGCACTAACTTTCCTGCTGTTTGCATGTAAAAACTATTGTTAGCTTCAACTGTATCAGTAGGTTGAGGAAGTTCTTGAACACCACCAGTAAACGCAGCATCAGCTAAAGAATTTACTGTAGGAATAGTAGTTTGTCTTACCGGTCTAAAATCAAGGCAATCAGCAAGAGAAAGTATTGTTCCATCTTGTAATGTATGATTAGGTATATTCTGATATCCACCTAAGGCAGAAGAGTCATATGAAGATACAGCAAAAAAATCTCCACCACCATGAGCAAAAAATCTATACTTTACTTTAACATTTCCAACTGGTGCAGTTTCTCCTGACTTTAAAACTAATCTACCAAAATCATAAAAATTATCTCGTTGACCATTATCTAATGTAAATTTACTTGAAAGATCAACACCACCCACATTACTATCTCTAATTAATTGTACATCAAATATATCAGGATTATTTAATAAAAGAAATTTTGAACCACTACTATCAGTATCAATAATTGAGCTTTCACTATCAACTTGGGTTAATGTTTTTGATCTTATAGTAGCATTTCCATCTGCAATATAATGAGCTACTTGATAAGTTCCATCAGCAGGTGTAGGAGAACCAAGTGTAAAATCTGCTGTTGTTGCACCATCTCCACCACCAGTAAATGATATAGTTCCAGTATGAATATCACTATCATTTTTAGCAATTATCCAATCTCCAGAATTTGCATAGGTTTCACTACCTGATAAAGATGGCATTGAACCAGCTCCAGAAGATACACTAACCGTACTTACAAGTCTTTGTTTAGTTAATGATATACTTTCTATTTTAGCTGGTCTTGTACTACGTAGAGGAAATAATAAACTATTACTAGTAGCTTCATGCAACACAGCCACAGCTGGATTACCTTCTAATGTAATATCAAAATAATTAGTAGCACTAGTACCTATACTTTTAGCTGAAGAAAACGCCTGGCCAGGTATCATAACTATTTCAAATAAATGAAATTTGTAATTAGCACCATCTTCTGAAATAGCTCTACATCTACATCTACCAATTACACTACCACCAAAATCAACTGCAGATTTAATAAGTAATCTGGCAGCATTTGTAATGTCTGGTAATCCTTTATTATTTGTTTGATCTGATCCTGGTAAATTACGTGCAACTTTTACAAAGTTACCAAAGTTAATTGCTGTTTTATCATTATTAATTGTAAATGTGCTTTTTGATTTATTAACTCTAATTTGACTTGCATTTCTAGCTACTCTAAAACCATCAACGACACCTATACCATCACTAACATTAAGAAGTAAATGTGTATTTTGTGAATCAGTAGCAAAGTTAGCATCAAAAGGTTTTATAACATAGTTACCAGAATTTTCTTTAATTCTTTGAGCTGTAATCTTAGATGGAATATTAAATGGATCTCCTTGAGTAACATTTTTTTCTACTCCACCTTCTTTTAATCTAACTAAAAATACAAAATTTTCATTTCCAGTAATATCATCTTTAGCTATTAATGATAAAGTAATTCTGTATCTATCTGCTCCTGGTGAAGATAAGTTAGGAGAGTTTCCTTGATTATCAAACAAACTTGTATCATCTTCTGTTGATACAACATCTTCTACAACTTTAAATCCAATATCTCCTGTAAAAGTATCTGTATCTTTAGCAACAACTAAAGATTGATCTTCAGTAAATACAAAATGTCCTTTGATATAAAAAATACCTTCGGCTACACTAACTCTAATACCAGTACCAGTTGCATTAGAAGTAGCAGTTGTTAATGTAACTGAACCATTATTCATGTCAACGCCATTAGGCATTCGAATAGTGTTTTCTCCAGCAGATCCACCACTTGTATGAATATAACGAACATACAATACATCTGCGTTTGCTCCACCATCTTGATTAGTTGAACCAGTAACTACTTCTATGACTTCAACTTTTATACCAGTACCTGATTGATCTGTAAATGTTGTACCCACTACTGTACTAGCAGCATCAGTTGGAACAGTATTTGATGTGTTATTAAGTTTTATAAATTCGTAAGCATTATTGACTGTAACACCACCAGCTTTAACAATAGCACCTTCTTTAAAAACATTACTACCAAATCTTTCAATTTGTTTTTGTAGAATTGTTTGAGCTTGTGTTAATTCTCTAGCTTGAACAACCCTGCCACTATTAAATAATATTTTATGAAATTTTTTAGTATCTGCAAAATCATCTTTATATGTAGAACTAAATGTATTTGAAGTAAGATTAGTTGCCATATTTTTACACCGTTATAACTACTTTAATGTCTTCTGTTTGAGTAGAAGATCTTAAAACTTTAGCTCTATTTTCCACATATAAAACTTCACCACTGTATGGATCAATATCAGCTCCAATATTTGCACTATCTATAGTAATAGTATTAATACCATCAGTAATAGAATTGCTACCACTGTCAAATAAACCAAAACCTGTTGAATCATTTTGATGATAAAAAATACTTGTGCCAGATATTTTATCTATAATAGCTTTTGTAGCTGGAGATCCTCCATCTGTTATTTGTCTACCAACTGTTAAATTAGCAGCGTTTGCAGATTTCATTGATCTTAGAGCATTACCAGTACTTAATGCATAAAGATTATTAGCACTGTCTAATAATCCTTTAAATAATCCTATTTGTCTAAATGAATTATTAATAATAAAATCATTACCTTCAGCTCCGTCAGGTTTTATGTTAAACATAATAGAATTAGCTTTTAAATCATCTCTTGGATCTTTACCTATACCATTCTTACCAGTTAACACTGCACGAGCTTTAGCTCCGCTTCCACCACCTGAAATAATAACTTCTGCATAATCATATCCTGTTCCCATTCCAGCATTATAGCTATCTAATTCAATTTTGCCAACAGCTGATCCATTTAATGTTGCTGTAGCTTTACATCCAGATCCATTTCCTCTAATTGTTACAGTAGGAGCACTACTATAACCACTACCAGGAGCAGTTAGTTCAATTCCTATTACATTTCCTGTACCAGCAGTGTTCTGAACATTAAGTTGTGTTAACTCAAAAGCACTTGCAGCTGATGAATCTTTTATTACTTTTTCAACTGGAAGAAAGTTTGATGTTAAAAATGAATTAGCTTGTCCTGCACTTAATTGATATAAAAATTTCCATACATAACCGTCCGCAGTTGAGAATGGTCTATTTTTAAGTGCACCAGATGGAGCTGTTGGTTTTACAACAGAGGTTTGAGCAGTCCCTGCTGAATTTTTAGATTGTTGTAAACAAATAAATACTTCTTGTTCATCATTCATAACATAATATGGATTTGTTGGTAATCCAACTTGCGTATCACTATAAGCACTATAAATTTGTCCACTTGACCAATTGTATCTTCTAACTACAAATGATTTTGCCTGAACTTTTTTTACAGCTTGAAGATTAGATCTTAAATCATGCTCTTGATCAATTGATCGCAATGGTGTTGCTGTTGTATCTGTTGAATCATATACGTCAGACTTACCAACACCAATATAATGATCAGAATCAATAGCTGACTGAAGAAGCAATTTTGCTAAATTTTTTCGAGTTGTATCTGATATTACTGCCGGCATTATTTACCCCTTAATGTAAGTTAACCCAAGCTCCACCAGCGTATGCTTGAATTTTAGAATCTGTACTGTTATATATTAACATTCCATTTGCTGCTGATAATGCGTTACGTTGAGTTGTTGTTAACGTTGGCAATTTAACTGTTCCAGAAGTACCGGAAACCTCAATTGATGTTCCTGTAATAGATCCAGCAGCTGCTGTGTTACCATTTGTAGCATTTACTGTAAACTTATTAGTATTAACGTCAAAATCACCAGTAACACCAAGAGTACCAGCTATATCTGTATTCCCATTCGATGCAGTAACATTAAACTTATTTGTGTTTACCTTAAAATCTCCTACTGAATTAAGAGTAGTACCTATAACACCAGCACCACTTGTAGTTATTGAAGCTAATGTACCTACAGCAGTTATTTGAGTTTGTGATGCATTAACACTTAACGATTTACCCACTTTTGTTAAACCAGTTCCAGCAATAGGTAAATCAGTTGTTAAAGCAACATTACCTGACGAATCAGGAAGTAGTATTATATTATCTTTAGTTGCGTTAGTACTTGCTAGTGTTGTTTCATGTTGATCTACTGAAGATCCTTCAAATATTATTGCCCCATTATTTGAATCTGTTAATGATATTTTAGTTGCAAGAGAAGAACTATCACCTCCATTAAGAAGAGCATAAATTTCTGCAAAATTTGAATTTACTTTTGTTCCGGCTGATCTGAGAGTATCACCAGTGCCATCATTTGCATTTGTCCCTAAACTAATCTTTTGGTTTGCCATAAAAAATTCCTGTTTTTACTTAGTGTTATTTATATCGCTGAGTCACTTAAATATCTTGTAAACATATCATTATCCATAGTTTCTGTAGTAAATGACATATCTATTGATGCATTTCCAGCACTGTCTGCTCTATCACTATCATCAAATGTGAATGAGTTTGCATTAAATAAGTTATCTATTGTTCCATATGCATTTCTTAAATTACCTACTGTAACCGTTTGATATTTACTTATAACATCAGATAATGAAGCACGAAATACTCCTTTAACATTAGGATCACCATTACTACTTGAATCATATGTAGCTGTTAACTGACTAAAACTTCCTAATAATGTAAGTGCACCATCACCCAATCCAGTGGCTAGTACAAGATCTTCATCATCTTCTAGTGGATCAACACCAGTTCCTGTTAATGATAGTATTCCTTGTCCATCTGTTACTAATTGCCCAGCAAAATTAAATCCAGCTGGATGTGCAAATTTTTGATATAGTGTACTATAATCAGATGTTGATAGACCTGATTTGATTAATATAGAAAAGATTTGAAATTGTCCATTATCTTTTATTCTATGATTAAAATCAAATCCTATTTGACCTTGAATACCTGAGCTGTCTTTACCACCTACAAAAAGAAGTTGATCTTTAGGATGTTCAATTGTAACTTCTTCTCCAAAAAATCCTCTAAAGAAACCTTCTGTTGCATTAGTTGAACCTTTTGTAGAATAAAACTCAGGTAACAAACGAGCCATTAATCTTGGATTTTCAAAGAATGAAGAAGACTGTAATCCATTTCCTATTTCTTTTATTAACTCATCAAGATAATCTGTATCTGTTTGACTAATATCTCGAGCTGATAGTACATTTCCAATTTCTGTTTTAAAAGAATTTTTGCCAGAACTATCTAAGAAATCATAATATGTTTCAAGTAGTTTAATTAAAGACCCAGAATCAGTTCCATATTCTCCTTGAAAATATTCAGGAAGAACACTTTTAACATCACTAATGTTAAAATCTAGATTTCTTCTATTTAAGTCTTTTAGTGAGTGAGTCATTATGATGAAATAATTGTTGCAGTATTTTGAAAATCAGTATTAGCTGATGAAGCAGATTTACCTCCATCTAATTTGAGAATATAGTTTCTTAAAGGTCGAATAGTATCTTGATCAGCTGGAGTAACAGATATTTGAACTTGACTACCAATTATAGCTGACATATTAACACCTACAATTGATACTACTCCTGTACTAGGATTATATGTACCAGCAGCATCTTGTATAACAGCTTGAGTTGTACTGTTAACTACTTGTAATTGAGTAGAATTTAATTTGTTTACTATAATAGCTTCTTGACCACTAAGTGTAAATCTTGATGATGTAACTACTCTAACATTAGGATCAGCAGCTGCTATTGTTACAGGGAAATCAATATCATAATTTTTAACAGTATTTAAAGTTGGTGTAAACCGTCTTTGTATTTTTACTGACATTTTAGAATCTAAGATAGCAGGAGATAATGCATCTATAGAAGTTAACAAAGTTGATTTACGAAATACTGAATCAAAGGTAGATAAATTATCTGTAAAAAATTGACCAATTGTATTATCAACATCTGTTTCAGTTGACTCAGACGAGTTTCCTGTTAGATCTGGATCAAAGTTAAATGTAGTTGAACATTCTAAAAATATATCAACAGGATCAGTAAATTCTGTATCTATTGACATAATAGCTAAGTTGTTAGTAAGCTCAGTAACAATATTTCCTTTTACTTGTGTTTGTGTTGCAGCACTAATACCATCTTTAAATTTTAAACTAATAAAAACAGCTCCAAACTTTTTAGGTACGTTATCTTGTCCACCCCATGATGCAACATCTTCTATTGTTTCAGAAAAATGTTCTTTGATAAGAGCTTTATAATCTTCAGCTGTAACCATTCTTTGTTGAGAAGTAAATCCCATAGGAGCATTAAGTTTAATTGAAGCTAAACTTTCTTTTTCTGATCCACCAGCTGAGTTAGAAACAGTTGTAACAGATAAAGTATAACTAACTCCTCCTATACTTATAGTGTTAACCGCTTCAAAACTTGATATGTCATTAGGTTCTGTTCCGTTACCAGCTAAGTATGTAACAACTATTTTATTACCAGCTTCTGGAGCTTTTCCTAATATTCTTCCATCACTAAAAATCATTTCATAAAATCCGTTAGGTGTTTCTCTAACAATAAACACAGTTGAAGTAGTATCAATTCTAACAGATTTATTAACATTAGTGTATGTTGTAGAAGTAGATGAAGTAGCTGTATCAAATACGCTTACAGTAATTGTTGCTGTGTCTATATTTGTATCAGGTATAACATATATTTGATCTTCAGTTGTTTCTCCTACTAAAAATGTTTTAGTTTTCTTTGTGCCTTCTTTGATAGGGATAGAAGTACTACCAGCAGATGTCTTAAATGAAAATCCACCACTTCCATCATTAGCAGCTGAATATTGTTCTGTCGTTTGAAACGTATAAGATGTTTCACCTATTTGTCCAGTAAAACTTGAGAATGCTGGTAACGTAGCTGAAGAAGTAATTGTATCAGATGTTGATGCAGATATTGTCACAGTAGCTTCAGCAACTGATTTTGATCGTGGAAAATATCCTAAGTTTTCTGCATGCGATACAACGGATGATCTTAATTGAGCTGAATTTAAAAACGATTCATTTACTGCTAAGTTAGCAATCAAACCATTAAGATGAGTATTGTAAGCTAACACATCTAATAAATTTGATAGTCCAGCACCTTCAAAATCGTATCCTGTAAACTCTGATTTTTTTTGAAAAAAAGTTTTTAAATTAGTCTTGATTGTATCAAAATCAAGATCTGATGATCTTATTATAGCCATTTATCTAAGCCTCGTTAGTGACACATTTAATGTTTCTGTTTCTTGTGACGCCAGAATTTGAAAAACTACATCTACATTTATTGAATGAAAATCTGGGGTCGAATTTACTTTAACATCTATTATAGATGCTCTTGGTTCTTCTGCTGATACAGATGAGATAATCATGTCTTTAATATCATCTTCATCAATATCAGTATCAAGTGAAAATAACATTGCTTGAAGATTACCTCCAAATTCTGGATCAAAAGGTTTTTCAGTTTCATTAGTCATCAGTATGTTTTTGATAGACTGTTTCACGGCAGCTGCATTTGTTTTCTTAAATATATCACCAGTTGTTTTCTTAGCAAACTTTAAATCAATATCAGAATATGTTCTCGTTTGAGACGAGATAATACTCTTAGTTGCTAAGTTACCATCTTCTATTGAAAACGCTTTTATGGGCATAGTAAAATCCTTTAGACCTATTTATAACATTAATCACCAATAAATACTGTTCCAGATCCAGTTTCAATTATATTAGAACCATCACTTCCAGAAATACCTGGTGGATCATCTCCCGTATCTGCTGTATCACCTTTACGTGCAGCTTTCTTTTCTTCATCTTCAGTATTTAAGAATATCTTTGGAGCATCTATTGTTATTTTCCCATCAGCTTTAATATTAAGATCACCAGTTACATGTAATTTATCATTACCAGTAACACTTCTCCATCCATTTTTATGTTGAGTTACAACATCTCCATTAGGATGCATTTCAACAAATGTACCTGATTTATGAAAGATATGAATACGTTCTGCATCTTTTGTATCATCTATTTCAATAACATGACCTGACTCAGTTGCATAAACATTATTGCTTGGATAAACAGCTGCATATGGAGATTCAGGTTCATCTATAGTAGCATTTGGAGTTTTAGTAATTGTAGGTGTTCCACGAGCTAGTTGATTAGTAGATAAACCACCAGGTGATCCATCTTCAAATTTTGGCATTGATCCTAATACTAATGGAAGTTGTGAATTACTTCCATCTAAAAATACTCCAAATACCATAGCTCCTACTTTTATTCCAAGATTATTACCTAATCCATTTGTTCCACCTTGTGTTATAGGAACAACGGTTTGTGCATAAGGTAGTTTACTATCTGGAATATCTTGTTGACTTTCTGAATGTATACCGTGAATCCTAACTTGTATTCTTCCAAGTTCAAGAGGATCGTCAATACTTTTTACATCTCCTAAAAACCAACGTGGGTTGTCTCCATAAAAATTACTCATCTTTGATCCATATTAGCTAATTTTACACCTGTCATTACCATATCATACTTTTCTTTTTTAAACATATGTCTTGTAGCATATATTAAATAACTTCCAGATTTATTTCTGTCTAATTTATCAACAGATGCTTCTGTATTTGTAAAACTATTTAAAAACTCTATTTGTAAATTATTACCTATAGTATAGTGTCCATCACCTTGTAAAAAATGATTTCCACTAATAGTTATAGTAAGAGGTGTTTTCATTAAAATATTATGTATTGCATTTACTTTTGCATTTAACTTATATTCACTTATTGTTTTTGATTCATTATATGACACAATGTGTTCATTGTTTGTTTTAAAAGCATTAGATCCTCCAATAAGACTTATTTTTTTACTTTTATATTTACTAAACCGTTTACCATTATGTTCAAACAAAGGTGATATTGTCATATTCCTTTGTCTCCTAGGAAGTTTTGCTGATACTGGTTTTATAACATCTTCTATAACATCAAAATTAAATGTGTTCTTTTTATTCGTTAATGTATCAATATACTGTATTTCTGATCCTATATTACCTCTTAGGATAAAGTCTAATAACCCGTTTGATTCTTCAAAGCGATGTTGTTTTATTATTCTATCTACAGCAGCTGGATCATCATTTTGCAAAGATGCAGGCATTCTACGAAATGGTGTATTAGAATTAATAGCTTCTTGATTGAGTAATAAATCTAGATCAGCAAATAATAACACATCTGTGAAGAGAGTAGAAAATAAACAATAAGGATATCCTAAGTCGGTTGACATTGTATCACGTAACCACTGCATAGCTGTTATTGGATCCATATTTGGAACAATAACATTCATAGGTTTACTAGTTGAAGCAGTAGTTATTATATCTCTATTTAAATATTCTTTTGCTATTTTTTTAATAATATCAATTGGAGCTCCACTATAATATCTACTAATGTTTTGAAGTTTAGAAATATAAAAACAATCTTCTACTAAATTTAAAGATATAACTTCAGTATTATCATTTACTTTTTTAATTTTTTCTATACTTTCAATATAAAAAGTTTTTTTAATTTTCCTAGCTAAAGGATTGGTAACTTTTATTTCAATTGAAATTTTCTCTCCACCTTGAATATCAAACCTGGCTAATAAATTATCATTATCAATAAACAATAGGTCTGCAGTTAGATATGATTGGTTAAGTGATTCATATATTTCAATATCAGTTACTACATTTCTAAGATCTACTGTTATATCTGTTCTATCAGATTGTAATACAATAGATTCAAAAATAAAATCAGATACATTATGAGGTTGTGTTTTTTCTCCAATCATTAACTAGAAACCGCTTCATTAAATGAATCAACAACTGTCTGTATAAGATCAGGTTTAAAAACTCTTATTTGTCTAAGATTATTATTTTGAGTATGTAATCTATCTAAGTATGTTATTGGAGTATATTCAGCTGGAGGAGCTAGTGTTGGGTCAATATCTTGAATTACTTTATTAGCATCTTCATAATGATGAACAGATAAATGTTCTTGTGTAATAGAATTTATTACAATAGTATTTGTAGTTCCAGTTACTTCTAATAATTCACTAGCTTGAAAAGGTCCATTATTAATATTTGTAATAACTAATTGACCTAAATCTAAATATCTATGAATAATGGTTGCTGTAGCTCCAGAAGATCTTCCAGTAATAACATCAGATGTTTTAAAGAATCCTTTTACATCTCCAAGTGAACTTCTTGTAGTAATAACTGTATTAGGATAATCTTTTTTAGCTTTTTCTAATACATTTGCTCTAGTTATTGGCCATCCTTGTTCTCTAATTTTATCATTCAGTAAATAAAATGTCCAATGATAATTAGCTGTTCCATATAATCTAAAAGATGTCTGATCTGGTCTTTCATTTTCTATAAGATTAATATCTGTATACACAGATGTTTCATCTTTTATTTGATCAACAACATCGGCATAAACAGCTAAATTTTGAAAATTATCAGTAGTAGATTCATTACCAAATTTGTAATCTATTGATGGAAAGTTAGTAAAAAAGTTTGACATTATACACCTCCAACAACATCAGTATTTGGGTTAGCATCTAAATTCATAGCTGATGCTGCTTCTTCTTCTTGTCTAAATGAAGGTCGTTTATTTGTCATATCATAAAATGACTCATTATCTTCATTCATTACATCAGACTTATCAAGAGTTTTGTATTCAGTAAATGCTAAATTTAAATCTATCTCACTTGGTGATCCATCTGCATGAAATGTTTGTAATGTAGGATTGTAAGATGTTCGTACACTTCTAAGGAATGACATTTTTATTGGAGTACCAATGTTTTGAAACATTCCTCCAACACCAGATCTTAACTTAATTTTAAACATATTAGGATATCTATAACCAGCTCTAACACCACCAATTTCAATACTTTCAGGATATGCATGTTTTCTAAAAAACTTAATAATTGATTTTACTTGTCTAGATTCTTGTGCACTTTTAGGAATAAATTTAAAACTAAATGCAAATTCTCTAACTGTTACACCATTAAAAGTTGTACGTATATTAGGATTAACTGTAACTCGAGTTGCTAATCTAACAGCATTTCTAATTCCATCAACAGGAATAAATTGAGAAGCTCTTGATATAGCTAATCTAGCTGCATCACCTTCTCGTCCTCTAAACAAATCTAAAACACTTTGACCCATTGCTGATATTCCTTGTTGCAATGCACCCATTGTTCCCATTCCTGCATTCATAGCACCTAATGTAGCTGCACCAGCTATACCTAATTGTGATGTATTATCATATTGAAAACCATCAGCAACTTCAAATGGTACTTGCATATGTAATTTTACAGATTCACCTGGTATAGGTTTAACTTTGAGAGGTGAAAGTTTTGCATCAGCAGCTTTGAATGATATTTTTCCTTTTGCTTTTTCTCTTGCAGCTTCACTATCTGTAAAATCTAATGTTGTAAAAATATCTTTTAAAAATGTTCCGCTAATTTGTGCCCCAGGAGGAGTAACCTTATATGCTTGAAACATTACATGTTGTCTGAGGATATCTGGATCATCAACTAAGGGATATTGTAAACCGGCCATATGTATTTTCCTATCTAATAAATAGTATTAACTAAAACCTATTTATAATTAAAATGGCACATTCTGGACACTATAAAGTAAAGAACATTAAGAAGTATAGAGGAGATTATACCAATGTAGTATATAGATCTATGTGGGAACGGCATGTTTTTAGTTGGTGTGATAATAATCCTAAAGTAAAACTATGGAGTTCAGAAGAAATAATAATCCCATATTACTTTGATGTAGATAAAAGATATCATAGATATTTTCCTGATTTAAAAATTGTATTTGAAAACAAGACAGTACTTGTAGAAATTAAACCTGAAAAAGAGACTATTCCTCCTATAGGTCAAAAGAGAACAAAGCAATATATTAAAGAAGGAATTACGTATGTAAAGAATATGAACAAATGGGAAGCTGCAAATAATTTTTGTAAAGATCGTGGATGGGATTTTCAAATATGGACTGAAAAGACATTACAAGAAATGAAGTTATTACAAAAACCAGTACCTGGTAAATTAAAACCGCTAAAACGTCTTGCACCATATCGTAAAAAGACTAAGAAAAGAGTATAAATACAACCATGAGTAACTTATTTAAACAGTTAGAGATTGAAGCATTTCGTGCAGGAATAACTCCTCGTACAAAAGAATCAATTGCATGGTTTAGAAAAAAAGCTACTCAGTTGGGAAAGATCAGTAGATTAAACTTAATGCAAGAAGAAGAAGTATCATTACAAGCTCGTCCTAGAACTGGAGCTGGAGAAATGTATATGTTCTTTTATGATGCTAAGTATAAAGATACATTACCTTACTATGATGCATTCCCATTAGTTATTATGATGGGTCCAGCTCAAGGTGGATTCTATGGATTAAATTTACATTATCTTTCTCCCATAATTAGAGCTAAAGCTCTTGATGCATTACTAGGAGAAGGAAGTGTTCCTGGTAAATACATTAAACCAACTATACATAGATATTTAAGAAAACATGTACGAAGTAGATTTGCTTTAGTTGATAAACCTGAATGGGAAATAGCAACATTTCTTCCAACAGCTGATTGGAGAGGTACAAGTGCTCCTAAAGTGTATAGTGATTCAAGAAAGAAAATGTAATGGTAGTATCAATAGATGATTTAAAAAGTGTTGTTAACAAAAGAAATGGATTAGCCAAACAAAATCAATTTATGGTACAATTACCAGCTATTGGTGGTATAAGTTCTTCAGAATTAAATTTATTGTGTTCGAGAGTTTCATTACCTGGCAAACAAATTTTAACACATGATCGTAGAATAAACATGCAGTTTGAAAAGATAGCTTATGGATATGCTGTTGATGAAGTAGCAATGTCTTTTTATTTATTAAACGATTATGGACCAAGAAAATATTTTGATAACTGGAGATCAACTATTCTTAATGAGGATACATTTACAGTTGGATACAAGCAAGATTATTCATTTGCTGTTAAAATATTTCAATTAAAAAAACCTTTTTCTCTTCAAGCCTCTTTTGGCAAAATTAATATTAGTTATACTTCACCAACAGATATTGTTTATGCTGTTGAGTTGAGAGATGCATTTCCTACATCAATACAACAGATTGACTTTTCAAATGAAATGGATGGTTTGTTAGAAGTAACAGTAGGAATGTCATATACAAATTGGAAAAGTATATAGGAGTTTATTATGGCTTTACCTAGATTAAATGAGTCCCCTGAATATGAATTAACTATTCCTTCAATGGGTAGAAAAGTATCATTTAGACCTTTTCTTGTAAAAGAACAAAAAGTACTTTTAATGGCTTTTGAATCTAAAGATAAAGATCAAGTTTTAAAAGCTATGTTAAATACAATTAAGGCTTGTGTTGAACTACAAGATATAGAAGTAAGTACATTACCTACATTTGACATAGATTATATATTTACACAAATAAGAGCTAAGTCTGTCGGAGAAACGACAAATATTATGATTAAATGTGATTGTGAAGATAAACATGAAAATAAAGTAAGTGTTAATCTTAGTGATATAGAATTACCATCAGGAATAAAAAAAGATGTTGTAATTCCATTAACAGATACAATTTCAGTAGGAATGAGGTATCCTACTTATAGTAATGTATTTAAAAATGTAAAAGAAGATACTAGTGAAACTCAAATAGTTATGAATTTTCTTGTTAACTGCATTGATACAGTACAAACAGAAAATGAACTCATTAGTATGAATGATGAAATATATCAAGAAAAAATTAATTTTATAGAATCATTAAATTCAGAACAATTTAATAAACTAACTGAATATTTAAATAATGTACCTCAACTAAAAACAAGTGTTACATATAGTTGTGAAAAATGTGGAAAAGAAAATGTTCATGAATTAAAGGGATTAGAGGATTTTTTTTTATAAATCTTTCTCATGATAGTCTTGAAAATTATTATAGAGTAAACTTTCAGTTAATAAATGAATTAAATTACTCACTTAATGAATTAGAATATATGATACCATGGGAAAGAGAAATTTATATTACTATGCTTCTAGCAAGTTTAGAAGAAAAGAAACAAAGAGCTGAGCAAGGTCAAGGGATGTAAAAATGGCAACATTAGTTGAAGTAAGTAGACAATTAAGTCAACAGGGATCAATTTTACAAGATACTAATCGAAGTATTGAAGAAATGTTGCGTGTTGTTCAAAATCAATTAAGTTTTTTTACTAAAAAAGAAGCTGGTGATCGACTTCAAAATTTAGAAGACGAAAGAGAACGACAGCGTGATTCTAGACCTCAAACTCCTATGTTAGAACGTCTTACAGCAGCAGTAGGAGGTCCAGCTCCAGGTAGCTTAAAAGATTTTTTTAGACAATTTGGAGCAGGATTTGCTGGTCTACTTGGTTTAGTTACTGGTGCAACTTTTGCTGCTCTTAGAAAATTACTTAAAGGAGGAATAGTATTATCAATCTTTCCTTTTATAAAAGATTTTGCTGATAGCTTAAGTACTGGTGTTATAGACGTTGTGGATGATTTTTTAGAAGATTTTTTAAAATTTGAAATGACTGAAGATCAAAAAAAGATAGTAAGATCAGCTTTAGGTGAAGGAATAAAAACAGCTGTTGTAGCAAAATTACTTGGTGCTGGTGTAAAAACATCACTAATAGCTGGTGTAATAGGTGCAGCATTTGATGCCGTTTCTAAATTATTCCCTGACTTTGGAGAATATGTCGAAACAACATATAACGATGTTTTAGCATGGTTAAGAGGTACTGGAGACGCTGGAATAGCTGCAGCTAATTTTATAGATAAAAATCCAGAATTAATGAAGACAGCGTTTGCAATTGCATCTGCTGTCTTAGTTACTAAATTAATTCCTGCTGCATTTACTTTAGGTGGAACTATTATAGCTTCAGTATTTGCTAAAATGGCTTTATTATTTGCAGGAGCTAAAGTAGTAGCTGGAGCAAGTGGATTAACATTACTTCTTGGAGGAAGTGCAATAGCATTAGTAACTGCTGGTGTTTTAGGATATATTTTTGAAGATGAAATAAAATCAACTCTTAAATCATCTATGGATAAACTATTTGAAGGTATGGAAAGCGTATTGACTCAAATTAATGATTATGTTAATAGTACTATGGTAAACACTATAGACAAAATAAGAAATTTTGTATTAGGCATTGATATAGATCAAGTAGCTCCCGAAGTATTAGAACAAAAAGATCAAATTAGAGAACAGTTAAATCAATTGTATGAAGATCGTCGAAAAGCTATAGCGGCTGCTCTTGTAAATGCAGGAATTACAGGAGCAAATATTTATGACGCTGACAAAAGTAAAGAAAGAAATGAAATTGCTAATCGTATATATGAATCTTTTCAAGCTAAAGAAGATCAATTAAATTATGAACTAGATCTTATTCAACAAAGAATAGATATACAGGGTACTCAAAATAGAGAAATTCCTCTTATTCTAGGGGGTAAGTCAAAGTATAGTAATCCTATTAGTGATGCTAATCTACAACCTTTAGAATTAGAAACTTTTGGAAAAACTTTTGACTTAGAAAATAATTTAGCTGGCCTTTCCAGTCAAGAATTGTATAACAAAAACCAAAATACATTTCCTTCTGTATCAGACCAAAGTCAAAATATTAATCAGCAAATTAACAATGTAGATTTAAATAATGAACAACGAATACTTGGAGAAAATTTTAGACATTTATTAAAGCATGGTTTTATTGGAGCTCCAGTAGTAGGAGCTGGACAATAAAAAAAAAAAGGAGGCCGAAGCCTCCTCTAATTAATCGTCTTTTGCAAGTTGAGCAAAATATGACATAGTATCATCTGGAGCTTCACTTACTTGTTCAGCTGTTACAGGCTCTTTCGCAGGAGCCGGTTCATTAACCATAGCTTCTTGTTTCATAGTAGGAGCTCCCATAGCTGAAGTCTCTCCTAAAACTCTTTCAAGTTTAGCTTTTAAATCATCATAAGATTTATAGTTAGTTGGATCAGTAAACTCATTAAGATTATGTAAGTTACTATATAACTCTTCAAGTTTAGGTTCATCACCTTTATACAAAGCAGAAGATTTATCAAACTCAGACTTATCATAGTTTCGATATCCTTCTACATTACGAATCTTTAATTTAAAGTCAGCACCTTCCCAAAAGTCAAAAGGATTAACTGGATTCTCATCAGCAAATTGAGGCTGCATGACATCTATAATCTTATCAAAGATCTTCTTACCAAATTTGTAAAGAAATATTTTTCCTTCATTATGAGGAGCAGAAGGATCTTGAAGTACTAGAATATTAGTTACATAATGTAACCTTCGCTTTTGAGCTCTAGCTTTTTCTTTATCAGAATCGTTTCCTGTATTCCATAATCTAGAATTAAGTTCTCCAACTGGATCAGATTGACCAATTGAAGTTAAACTGTTTTCAATATACCAAAGACCAGTTGGTCCTTTGAAAGCATGATCCCAATAACGAGCCCATGGAAGTTCTTGACCTTCCATTGCTGGTAGGAATCTAATAACGGCATAGCCGTTGCCTGCTTTATCTACGGTAGGTTTCCAAATACGTTCATCATCATAGTTTTTCTTTTCGGTGGATCCACCTGCATTTTCTACTGCTTGAACTAATTTGGAGATTTGATCGCGATTGCGTTTTAAATTTTCTAATGACATATATTTTTTCCTTATATTAACTGAAGTATTGACTGTAATATTATACACTATATATGATCTCTAATCAACAGAGATACCTATATTATATAGACATTTACTCAAAAAAAGCAGAGTCTAATTCATTACTTTTTGGTAAAAAGTTTAACGACATTGCCTCTGCTTCAACTTTACCTTTTATAATTGGACTAATAAACTTCTTTACGTCCTCGGGTTCAATGTCGTTTTGTTCACACAATAATAGGATTGCATCCATGTATGAAGTTTGTTTTTCAGCTACTGTTTCTTCTACTAGCTTTGTAAATTTATTTTTAGTTAAAAATTGATTTTCTATCATTTGTGTAACCAGTGACTAATTAGATTAGAGAATCCAATTTGCATTGTAGAACTCTCCTGTAACTGATTCCTAAATTTATCAATCTCATCAATTTGTTCTTGAGTGAGATCTTCAATATCTTCTATGTTATAATATTCACAAACGTATTCATAAACACCGTCTGTAACTTCACGTTCGATATTGTCTTCCCATTTATGTATTCGATTCCATTCAAAGGTCATCTAGCTTTCCTTTTCTTAGTTATAGGTTTATCATAATAATCATCATGCATTTCTTGTGTCCAAACACCAACATCAGAATACCTGACTCCTACATCACGCTTCATCATACCTTTGTATGGACCTTGAAAATGATAAGCTGGAGCTATACTCTTCCACTTAACTGTGTTACCTTGATCTTGACCATAGTAACTATCAACCCAATCACCAGTACGAATATAGTGATCCATGTTACGAATATAACCATCAATAGAAGCTACTCTACCTTCAGCACCTTTAACATTAGCTCTTGCAGCACGTTTTTCTTCCGTACGGATCTCTTTACTATATTTAATCCACTCACGAACATTCTTATATGATAAGACATTATCATCTGGAAGATTAAGTACAGATGGATGAACATTTCTAGGTGCTTCACCAGAATTCTTTTTAGCAGCACGAGCTTTTGCTAAACGGTCACGCGCAGCTTGTTTTTGCTCTTCAGTCAAGACTCTCTTCTTACGAATCTTTTTAGTAGTAGCTACATAACCAACTTGAGCAAGAGCTGCAGCTTTTTTAGCAGCTTTAGTAGCTTTCATCTTGGCTACTTTAGCAGCCATTTCTTCTGGTGTTAACTTTCTTCGATTCATAGATCGCTCCTCAATTATTAACATTATAATTTATTTTATATCCTTTTTAAAAAAAAGTCAACAATTAAATACAAATGATTTTACATTTTCTACTCTAAAAGATCTAAATTCTTTTTTATTAAGATCAAAAGCTCGAATAATAGATTCATTAGGTTGCCTTTTTTTATCATCAGGCTTAGATTTTAATTCAGGTAAATGCTGTTCTTGAAGAGTACATAACATATCTCTTTCCTCACCATTTACTTTTGTAAACACTACACGACAATCACTTGTCTGTAAATGACTAATCATTTCTTCACGATTAAAGCTCATAATATTCTCCTATATGTTAGAGTTTTTCATAGAATTAATTTCTTTAATTCTAAGTTTCAAATAATCAATAATAGTTTGAGGACTTGGATGAAAAAATTGCTTCATATCAAGTCTAGCTTCAATATTTTGTATTTCTTCTTGAAAAGCAGATTTCAACATTAAGTCTCTTCCAGTAACTGCAATTACTTGTTCTGATTCTGAATTCACAACTAAAGTTCTTTCTGAATGTGGTGCATCAAAATCTCTTTCGTATACAGTTTTACCACCATCAGGTGATTCATAAATTTTTTTGCTAGGCATGTTTAACCCCACTCTGAATCATACTCATTAGTTTCACGAACACGGTCACCATAATGCTCATTAAGATATTTTTCACCATCTGTCCAGGCATTAATATTTTGACCTTCACTAAACTTATCCATAAAGTTAGTTTCAGTTTTACGAACACGAGTATTACGTTTAACTTTTTTGTTAAACTTAGCCCAGTGTTTTTTTAGAACAGCAATACGCTGTTCAGAAGTCATATTTTTTGTAATAGCATATCTCATTTTATACTCCTCTTTCATAATTTAAATTGCTAATCTTCATATCTAATAAACTCTTTTGCATCTCAGATTTTGTCTTTCCAGTATACTTCAGTCCAACTCTATTTAATAAACCATTTAATGTAGCTTGAGTTTCAACTATAAAATTTTTATACTCTATTTCAAATCTATCTTTTCTATCTTGTATAGAAGTTGGTCCATAATCTTCTAAATCAATATAAAAAAGATAACCATGCGTATCTACAATATAATTTTGAGGATGATAATTATTAAGTGACCATTCACTATCTTTTAATACTACATCTTCATATATTATTTTCATTTCATCAGCACGTGCAGGATGTCCTTTGATATATTCTGACTCATATTCTATTACCCAAGGTGAACTATATCCACATTTTGTTATTTTAAACTCAGGAATTAAAACTCTACCAAAAGATTCAGTAGAAATTTTTTCTAATTTATTTTTTAAAATTAGAAAATCTTCTTTGTTATGAAATTCATACCATTTTTTAATTTTAAAATTTTCACAAGTCATACGAAGAGCATCTTCTATTTTTAAATAAAAGTCAACAATTAATTTTTAAGATTTATAGATTTTTTGAAGATGAGTTTCGAATGCTTCTACTTTTGTTAATCGATCAGGCCAAAGAATATATTCTTTTTCAGGATTCTTTTTTAAATTATTTAAAAGTGGTATTATAGCATTATATAATTTATCTAACTTAGTTTGAGTTACTTGAACTGTACCAGAAACAGTTTCAGCTTCTTTAGTAGCTTTTTGTACTGCTTCTAATTCAGTTTCATCTACAGCAGTAAATCCAAAGTCAAAAATATCATTACTCATATAACTATTCCTTTTTATTTTATATTTATCTAAAAGAATCTGTCAATTACAGCAATAACAAATTCATATCCAACCCAACCAAAAAACAATAGAACAGCACTAACTAATAATTTATTCATAATATCATTACTGCCATTATGTTTCCAACTTTTATCTTTCATTCATGTTCTCCACCTGGATCTTCTGGATCCAATTTTACTTTTTTACCATTAATCCACATATGCTGTCTAGCTCTTGAAAAACTATGATAGCCATCTCTTTTCATAAAGAAATGTGGATTTCTTTTAGCTGTTTCAAAAGCAGCTACTGTTAAAACTATCGCAGCTAATAATATAGTATGTAAGATTGCAGTAGCTCCAAATATATACATCGAACCAAAATAACTTGAAAATGCTATACACCACATCCATGCAAGAACCTGCATAACCATATGTCTAGTATTTAAATCAGGAATATTTTTTAATGGATTTTTTTCATGATCCATTACAATATTCCAACAATCAGTAATCCATTCTTTCATAAACACCAATCTTTCTATCTTGTTCATATGTAGAGAGTTTACGTACAAGAGCCATACCCTTTTGATACCACATCTCTTTTATATCTTTGTTATTACATTTACTTGCAGCTTCAAAGCATGCATCAATTCTTTTTTCAGTTAGCTCATAACTGTCTGCTGTTATAATATTCATATTCATCCTACAATTCCGTTAAAAGATCCATTTAGATATGCTACGTATACAATAATACCAAGCACGATAACAACGGAGTTCTTAACAATAAAATTAATTACTGCTAAGAAACAACCAACAAGCAGCGCGCCTAATGCTACAATGAAGAGGAGCTGAAGTAGCAAAGGCATCGCTGCTTGTATCTCTGTTAACTCTGTTATCATAACTTATGATAAATTCTCTGGTAATTGTTTAGAGGCTTCTTCAGGTGTTGCATAATAATCAGAATACCTATCATAAGGCTCTGTACAATATTCACCTACACAAAAAGAACCTACATACCAGCCAGCTGCAGAAGACATTACAACTGGTTCTGAAACATCTAAATCCTTACCGTTTGCACATTGAATAGTATAAAAGTCAATGTCGTCAATTTTTTTCAAGATTTCCATTATGACCTCCTACGTGCATGAGCATCTTCAGTACCTGGAGTAAATTCATATACTTCTCCATCCTGATCAGCAATCCAAATTGCTTCATCATCGATATCACAAATATCGTACCAACGACCGTTCATGGTAATTTGATCACCTAAGTTATAGTCAGCAAACTTATGTATACCATTTACAAATAAACCTGGTACTTGGTTTGCTTTTAAACTACCTTTTACTGAAATCATATTTTAGCTCCTCAATTATTTTTAATTATGTATATACTATCCCATACTTTTTACAAAAGGTCAACAGTTATTTTATTTTTTTTCAAACCAATTTTCCAACTGTTGATAACCTCCAAGGTGTAAATCATCATTCCATATTTGTGGAACAGTTTTTAATTTTAAAGCCTTTAATACCATCTTATGTTCAACAGATTCATCTATATTATATTCTTTATATGATATATCTTTTTCTTTCAACAGCTCTTTAGCTCTTACACACCAACCACAATTATCTTTTGTATATATTTTAAACATTATTTTTTAATAAATTTTACTGTATAATTTATTCCTTCATATACGAATGAAATCGTGGAGTAGCTGTAAATTGTTTTCTCAGATTCTCTATATCTTGTTTCAGTTGAGCACACTCTTTTAGTACCAGCACGAGCATCACTATTTGCATTACCAAGCATCCCACCAATAATAGCACCAATTGCACCTCCATTATTTTCTCCTTTAATATTATTACCTATAATACCACCAATAATAGCTCCTGTAACTGTATCTGCAGTTTTATCTCCTGATACTACTACATCTTTACATACCTCAACATTGTATGGCTTTTGTTCAATAACAACTCTATTATAATCAGTAATTGATCCTAATGAGTTAGATTGATCACTACCTGATTTAACATGAGCATGATGATGGTTTTGATCATGATAAGCTGAAGCTGGAACTGCTATATAAATAAAACCTAATGCTAGTAAATAAACACATAATAAATTAAAAATTAATATTGCATATTTTCTCATAGTTCTTCCTTTTTTAACAGTTTTCTATTTGATCTAAGTAATATTTTATTTAGTTTACTGAGGTCATCTTTTTGTTTCAAAACTTTATAATATGATTCATTTAATTGAACATTATCATGTTTTAAATGATCTAAATCTTTTTTAAGCATAGATAGTTCTAATTTTAGTTCATTATTTTCTCTAAAGTAATATGCTTCTTTTCCAAAGTTATCTAAATCTTTTAACTTAGCTGCTGAAGCAGCTTCAACACTTTCATAATCCATAGCGTTCTTATTCCAATCTATCTTTTTTTCCATTCTGCTAATATTACTTCCTGAAGCTCGCGAGCTTCTTTTTCCCAAGGCAAATTTTCATATTCATCAACAGTTTTATATCTGTAACCTTCGTCACACCACTCACCTCTTACATGTTGTTTAACATGAACCATTTCATGAAACACAGTAGTAAGAAGATCATCTCCCTCTAAGTCTTTATTTATTTCTACTTTAAATTCACGATCATCATATTCCCATGCATAACCCCATTCATCTTCAGAAAGAGTTTTGCAGGTAATATTGATATCACATTTACGTATACGAGGTATAAGATATTGATATGCAAAACAAGCTGCATCTAAAATTATTTGTTTATTTTTTCCAGATCCACCTTTAACAGATATCATATTATTTGTTTGATCCTTCCTTATCATAGTCAACAAAATAAGTATAATCATATTCTCCAGGATACGGTTTCCTCAAACCTTCTGAAGCAAATTCACTAAAAACGCCATATCCATCAGCATATTCTAATTCCTTCTTAGCTTCCTTATCATAATATTCGTTTTCAGATTCAACAACTGCATCTTGATATGCAGCATCTAATTTAAAACTAAGATCATCAGCAACAGATGGATACTCTTTAGTTAATCTTTCAGCAAATTTCATTCTTGAATCGCTGCTCATATTATTAAATTGTTTCATAAGTATTTCGATGTTCATAATAACTCCTCTTTTTTTATCTTATGATTAATCATCTTCTAAAAAATAAGAAAAGTCAACAGCTAATTTTATTTTTTTGCATCTGAAGAATAAACTTCAGCTCTAACATTATCTGGTACAGGAACTTTAAAACTATTATGATTATGATGAACAACAAATTCTATATTTGGAAACTCATGGAATATTCCATTCCATACTGGTCTCCAATTAGTTGCTAATCTATTAGTATTCATATTCTCTCTATCAGAAAATAATATAAAATCTGATGTACTTCTAAGATTAAAATCAAATATAGAATCAAAGCCATACATATGAATTCGTTCAGCTTTTAATTTATTAGCTGCATAATGTACAGCAAAATGACCACAATTGAAATCAGTATAGTTAGCTACATATTTTGGCAACACTGTATAAACATCTTTTATTTTTTGAGATATTTTTATAAAGAACTGTGGATGTTGATCTAACCATATTTTAGGTCTCATACCTACAATCCATTCACCAGGTACTTTCAATTCACCTTGCATAATACCTCTCATCATTTTAAAATCTACTATAGTAGTTGCGTACACACCTTCAACTTCACATGGAGCAATATTGCAAGTTAGTTTTAATCCTTTACGAGGACGTTTATTATATAAGTGCCAATGATCTCCATTTCCTATTACATGAACAGCTCTAGCCATCTTTTATCATATCCTTTATGCGTTCTTTACCTTTACGTCCAGTCCAGTGAATTATTTTTGTTTTACCTTTATATGGACCATCTTCTTCCATTTGTATTCTTAAAACATTATACTCATTAGGAAGGTCTTCAATTGCTCCTATTCTTGTAATAGGATTTAACATTGAATGTAATACTTCTTGATCTCCAACTTGTGGATTCTTCATGACTTCATCAGCCCATTGATTTAATATGTATGGTTTATCTACAAATCCAACAACACCTGAATTATGCCATTTATCGTTTCTACGTTTTGACCAAGGTATGTCTTCACCCATCAATAATTTTTTAGCAACAATACGATCAAAAATCTGATCTATATTTGTTGTAACTTGACAATCTGTATCTATCCAAACAGTTTTTATTGAAGGACAAGCTAACATAGCTTTTGGTTTTTTAAACCAACCTTTTTCTGGCATATCTTGCATTTCAATAATACAAGCTGCATGTTTACCAATAAATTCTCTAGGTTGTTTAGTGAGTCCAAAATCAGCAAATACTAATGGAAGATTTACATGAGATCTAAAGTGATGAATAAACCATGGTAACATCCATTCTGTAGCTTTATCACATCCTGTTAAAAATGCTTTATCAAATCTCATCCAAGGATTACCAGAGTTAGACCGCTTCAATGTCATATGTTTCTCCATAATTATGTTTAGCTTTACATCCATCTATGTTTTGAATAGTAGTAAATGAATCATGAGCTTCTATCAACCAAGGATAATATTCTTGAATAAAAGGAAAATTTGTTTTATTTAAAAATACATCAGTAGGTCCTGCATCAGTTTTTGCTTTGTCAATTAACTTTCTAGCTCCTGATGGATTAACCATATAACCATGTGCACCTTTAGTATATGGAGCTTGAACCATAAGACCCACACCTAAAAAGTTTGGTGTATTATAGTTTCCATATGAAGGCTTAGCTAATGTTATAACTTTATTAAATGTAATATTTGGTATATTACCAACAATAACTGCATCATGTTCCATTATTAAAATAGTTTCATTTATATTAATACAATGTTTCCATAAAGAAAAATGTGAATGAAAAGCTGCTGCACAATTATTACTTCTAGAATATTTCTCATTCAATCCAGATGTAACTATATTTTCAGATAACAATAATTGATTAGGATTATCTTTAGGTGTAGTAGCTCTCCATTGTTTTACTGTTATACCACATTTAGCTCCAGACTTAATACATCTGTTAGCTACTTTAACTGATCTTTTATTTTGTAATATTGTAATCACATAAGATTTCATAATGTTGTAGTAGACCTTGTTCTTTGTACTTTAGTATAAAACTTCTTTGTTACACCTAAGCCTTTTACTAATTGTTTACACATAATTGCATCATTAGGCCATAGACCATATTCATCAACTAATTCAATCATCTGTTTAGCTCCAGCAGGCTTTATTATATATGCTGAATTTCCAGCAAGGCCTTGAGGAACAGACATGTCATCAATTGTTGGAATAAAGCATACACCACTTTCATCAGATTCACAACTTTTTATTTTCTCATAATAATCACCAGCTTTTCTTGTAGCATATAATGGATTATTAATTCCTATTATTTGTTTTTTTGTTTTAAATAAAAATTTAGGATTAAGAGTTTTAATAAAAATACTATCATGTTCTAAAATGAGTAGTGGTTCTTTTAAAACAGCAGCAATTAACCATAATGTATAATGACTTAATGCACAAGCTATTCTTGCTTTTTTATTATTTGTTACATAAGCATTTTTAGTTAAACCAGATTTAAAATCAGTAACAGTTCCTTCCCATGGATAATTCCATGTTAATTTATGTTCTTTCATTAATGAATCTACATCATTTGGAACTATGGCATCAAAAGTTTCAAGAGGAAAGTTATTATACTTTTTATGAGATTCAATGCATTTTTGACTAGCTGATTCAGATACTTCATCACCTTTTATTGTAATAATATATCCCTTCATTTAATAATACCTTTTTTAACATCTTCAATTAAAATTGTTCTTGCATCCCATCCAGCATAATGAATAAAATTATACTTAGTATAATCCTCAGTACGAGGATAACAACCCACCATAAAGTTCCATTTTTTATCTAACATATAACACAGATAAGGATATTGTGATCTCCATTCATTCATATAGGCTTGATCTGTATGAGGTGATGGTAGAACTTTTTTTATACATTTATCTTTTACAAACTTATATAAACTTAAACCTGCTTTTCTGTTAACCATTTGAACTCCACCATTTATAAAACTAATAAAATGTGGAGCATTCCACTGTTTACCTACATCCGTTACTCCATGATGGCCATTAATCTCTGGCAAAGATTCAGCCCATTCAGGAATCCAAATATCATTATCAAGTATAACTATATTATCATAATCTGGTTGATCCATATTAAGATATCTAATTAATGTAGAACATTTATTTTTACCACCATTAGAATAATCATAATCCTTACTTTTTGTACTTTTATTAAAAAATAAAATATCTATATCAGTAGGATATTCTGTAATCATTTTGTAATCATAATTGTATTTTTCACAATATCGTTTTACAGATGTAATACAATGTTTTTCAAATAAAGTAGACGCTTCTTTAGCTTTTGGACTTTCATCAGAACGATAAATGTATCCATATGTATTACCAACAGATACTTGAATTATAATAGTTTTAGACATTGTTCATATACCATTTCTACAGTTATAGCTTTATTAGCATCAACACAATGAGGACAGTAATATGTAGATCCACACGGAGTGTCTGGGTGATCATAAGACAAATACAATCCTGTATCATATGATAAAGTATTTTGATCAATAAGTCCACCACAAATTACAACAGATGGTATTTTATAACCTGCAAACACATGATGTAACATTCCATCAAATGTAACTCCAAATTTAGCTTTACTTGCAAAACCAATTGTAGTTAATAGATCATTACAGTTTATATTTACTGCATTTTTTAAATTAGGTTCTTTATAACCAGATTTATTTGGATGTATTCTTACAACTTGAGTATGTTTACTTAACTTATTTGTTAACTCTTGCCATTTTTTAAATCCCCAGTTTTTATTTTCAGAGAAAAAAGATGATTTGTAATCTGGATTAACCATTATAAATTCAGACACATTATGTTGTTCAAGTATTTTATTAACGGTATTCAGTATACCTTTTTGTAATTTAATTTCATAGGGCTTGGGTTTATATTGTCTTAGTACTAACTTGTTACCAAGTAAAGTATTTTGTTTTTCTTTAATATAATAATCAACGTGTACATCTGATTGCTCACTTGTGTCACGTGTATTAACTGTTAGACCTCCTTGTTTAGTTAGAAAATCTACATCATTAAATAAATCACTCCATCCAGTTCCACTTACAGGAGTTATTTTTTTTCCAGTTTCTTCATATATTCTTTGAGCCTCACCAAGAAACATAATATCATCACCAATTCCCATTACTTAGGTACCAATATAATATTATCCATTTCAACTTTACTTTCATATTGTTTGTAACTATCTCCTACAATTTCTAGATATGTGTTACTAGTAACCTTATGTCCAAAATGTTTTCTTTCCCATTCTATAGCTGCTTTACTAAATTCAATATGAATTACTGGTTTATATTTTTGAATAGTTTTTATAGCACCTTGTAAAACTAAACGATCTGGTCCATCAACATCAATTTTAATAAAGTCAACATCTTTTGCTTGCATATCATCTATTGAATAACATTTTAAATTTCCAATATCTTTATTTGTTATTTCTTTCATTATTGCACTTACAGTACCAGTCTTATTCATTATAGGATAATTATAAACAGTTGCACGAGAAAGATCAACATTGTATGAAATACCTTTAAAATGTATATCACGTAGCTCAGCCATATAAACATGTTTAAATCCATGTTTATGCATTTGTACAGTAAACGATCCCCATCTAGCTCCAATATCAATACCAGTTCGAGTTTGAGTTAAATATGGTTTAACTTCATCAAATTGTTCTTTAGCTGAATTTGTTTTATGACGACCTGTAGGTTGATGTACTCCATCAGAATTAAATAAAATATCATCATCATATCTTTGTTGAGACCAATTGTTAGATTTAAATACATATGGCTTCATTTAATTAATCCGTTATTATATGTTAAAAGTGATTTAGTTGCTGTAGGATCTATACCTACACTTTCTGCCCATGCACACCAACCATATACGTCTTTTGGAATACACTTACTATTTGCTCCTCTATTTTTAGGAAACACAAAACTAAACCATAAGTTTTGTCTAGGATCATCACCATATACAGCATCTCTGATAGTATAATAATCTACTCCTGCTGCTTCACACGCATCATATAACTCTTGACACTGCATCACTTTATAAAATATTGCACGGTTCTCTGTAAACTTAATAATTTCAGCTTCGTATCTTGTAACTTGTCTTATTGTAATGTTCGCATTATAGGCTTGTTGATAACATTCAATTACTTGTCTTCTATCTTTAGCATCACCACCTAATATCATAAACTGTCTACTATCCATTTGTAAGAAAGGATGATTAGGAGTTTCACCTAAATATTCAGGTTGCACTACAATTCGCTTATTATATTTTTTAACCATCTTGTCTGCAAAGCCAGGTTGTGTTGCACTTCTTATAACTATAAAATCACATCCACAACTTGCAATAGCATCTTCAACTGCTGAACAATCAAGTCCATCTCCTTTATTCCATGGAGTAGGAACAGCAAGAAATGCAATGTCACAATCTTCTAATGGTTTAGTATAACCTTCAATGTATTTGTCATATACTTGTGCATTTGGAAAAAGTTTTTGGGTTGCTTTTCCAATCCAACCATAACCAATTATTCCAACTTTCATTGTACTCTTTCTATTACAGCGTATCCACAACTACCTTTTTCATATTTAGTTTTAAGTTTCCATGCTGAACTATAATCAACATGCTTCATCGAATACCTCCACTTTGTTAAAATAGTTAATTTGATCTTGTGGAGGATTTTCACAATAATTCATCTTTGCTCCACGTCTAAATATTTCTCTTGCCATAAATGGCACATTCCAATTATCTGGAAATCTTGAGTCTTCATATCTATTTCTAATATTAATGTAGATATGAATATTTTCAATAGGTAATAAAAATTTTGCTATATGCATCATACCTGAATCTGCTCCAATATGATATCGAGCTTTTGAGATTACATAAATTATATCTTTAAGATCTTTTATTTCAGATTCTCCTCCAATACGAATAATATCATATCCTAAATCTTTATAATATAATTCTATTTTAGTAGTTCTATTTGGATCCCATTTATTCACGTTCCTATAAATTTGACCGGCATCCCATTGAGCTGTAACAAAAGAATCAGGTAATTGTATATCTCTTTGTTCTACATTATTATGTAGTGGAATGGTTTTAAGCTGTTTTGAATACTTTAAGTAAAAGGGGTGATTGTTATTATGATAATGTATAGTTTTTACAGATTGATCAGTAGTCTTATTAAAAGAAACTTTACCTATTTTTATAAAACTGTTTAACAATTTCATATTAGCAGAATTTGATACTACATTTACATATACTTTATCACACTTACTTATCATATGAGCAAGAAAAATAGCATCTATACGATCACCCAAAGGTTTTGGGTTATGATCTAAAACAAGATTTATGGTATCCAATTTATTTTACTTCCATTCTTTATTGCACGATAAAGATGATGTGATTTAAATCCTGCATTGTGTAAATGTATTTGATCATATCGTTTATAATATTGAGCTATATGCATCATTCCTGAGTCAGCCCCAACATGATAATCAGCTTGACTCATAGCGTATCCAATATGATGTATTGAACTTTTCAATTCCTCTGTTAAAGCCTCTCCACCTACAGTAACAATATCATACCCTTTATTTCTGTAAGCATTTTTAATTCCTTCAATTCTTAACGGAGACATAGTTCTTGCTATATCAGTTGAATCCCATTGCATTGTAACAAACTTTTTTGGAAGTTTTAATTTAACTGATACAGGATCTAAACACGGCAATTGTTTAAGGTATTGTGATATTTCTAATGGTACTACTGTTTCATTAGGATGCATTTTATAAGTATCTTTATAATAATATATTTCAGCATCATAACCATTTTTTGCTAAATGAGCTAACCATTTATCTTCTGGTAAATTACATACATCCCAAACTTTAATATCAACATTAGATACCATTTCAAGCAATTCTTTCCATGATATCTTTTTATGTGGTTTACCATATTTGTCACTAGTTAGGTGAAGAACTACTGGTATATTATTAGCTTTACTATATTGATATGCTAATAATACACTATGAGCTCTATCACCTAATCCTGGAGTAGTATAAGGTCTATCCCCCGATCTTACACTTTTTGATCTTAGAGCAATATGTTTCACCATGTAAAAGTTCCTAATTTAATATCGGGCTTTGCTCTATGATTAGGACTGTCTAATTTGGTTGGAAATTCAGGTGTTCCTTCTAATATGTTGACAAGATCTTTTCTAGCATACGAAACTTCTAAAGTATTTGGTACATCTTTGCTATCAATTTTAAACGTAGGAGGAACTGAGCAGTTATTGCCATGGATATGAAATGGAACAAAATTTTCAGCTAAGTTCTTAAATGATGTCAACATTTTATTATACTTTACATCATCAATCATATTTTCGTATAGTGTATGAAATTCAACCAGAATTTGAGAAAATTTTGTTAAAGTATTTTGAGAGATGTGAGAAAAAATATCCCACTCAGATCCTTCAATATCACATTGTAGAAGCATATTTGTTTCTTTTGTGTGGCCATTGTCTTCAATAATCTGATCAATTGTTTTAAATTTATCGTGATTATATGAATCAATACCAATTTTGTTAAAAAATATATTTTGATTTTTTGGAATAATATATTCTTTACCATCTTTAATAATATGATCTTGAGTATGGTCATATAGATATACATTGTAGCCTTTGGATTCTAATACCATATCAAACCACGAATTTCCTCCTACACCTAAAGAATATGATATGCTACTATTAAGTAAATCCTCAGCTAAAACATACCCGCCATCATGTCGTGAACCTAGTCGAATTAAATTTTTATCAATAAAAACTGGTTTAACATATCGCAAAGCCTCTTTCATTCTTGACTCTGATTGAATTACTTTTAACTTATCTAGCATTTCTACCTCTTCAAATTCCGTATGATGTACTTAAATTAACTGAATTAAATTTAACTGGACTAGGTAGAGTATATTGCATTCTAACATTACTAGAATTAATCATAAAATCTGATTGATCAAATCCATGTTTGTAAATTGCATCTAATAATTTTTGAGCTCCACTTGGAGTTATAGCATATGCTCCTGTGCCAGGAGACATCATAGAATGCTGCCATATATTTTCTTTATGATATTTTAA